>OGMF01000766.1_pt1 | contig 34911 bp, 38 predicted proteins | sample 1572921 | NCBI WGS metagenome assembly OGMF01 (sample SAMEA2581919, study PRJEB24529) | metagenome | biome: Human gut stool | place: China | collected 2011 | reverse complement strand
AGACTAAATTCCAGCCGAATATGGGGAAAGTGGAATTTAACTTTTCACTTTACCAGAAAAAAAACAAGTCAAAATTACCCATCTTCTAGCAAAATTCCTTGACATATCAACATATTTGCCCTATAATTATAAATGCAAATTAACTTGAAACAGCGGATTTAGAATATTTTAAAGTGTTTTTCATACAGTGTTTAGTAACTATTGCTGTTTATGCGAAAAAGCGAAAAACTCCCTAAGGTATGACTAAATCATTTCAGTAACTTGCAAATATAAAGAAAGGAGAATTAATTATGGCAAGATATACAGGTCCTAGTTATAAACAAGCTCGTCGTGTTGGTTTCTCTATTACTGAAACTGGTAAAGAATTAGCTCGTCGTCCATATGGTCCAGGACAACATGGAAAAGATCGTAAAGGTAAATTATCTGATTACGGAACTCAATTAAAAGAAAAACAAAAAGTTCGTTTCATGTATGGATTAAATGAAAGACAATTTAGAAAGACTTTCGATGAAGCTGCTAAATTACAAGGTATTCATGGTACTAACTTCTTAAGATTACTTGAATCTCGTTTAGATAACTTAGTTTACCGTGCTGGTTTTGCTTCTACTCGTCGTGGTGCAAGACAACTTGTTAACCATGGACACGTAACTGTTAATGGTAAGAAAGTTGATATTCCATCATACAGAGTTAAAGTTGGAGATGTTATCTCTCTTAAAGAAGATGACAAGAACTTAAAAGTTGTTGAAGAAGCATTATCAAAAATTACAAAACGTGTTGATTTCATAACTTATGATGAAAATAAGAAAGAAGCAACATTTGTAAGATTACCTGAAAGAAATGAACTTAATGCTGATATTAATGAAGCATTAATCGTTGAATTCTACAACAAGTAAAAAAATTAAGAACACTTTCAAAAAGTGTTCTTTTTATTTATAATTTAATATTCTCTTCATCTACATCAATTGTCTCACAATAACAGTTTTTAACATCAACATTTCTTAAGTTACCATTCAAATCACTATTTCTTAATAAGTGATGCATAGCTCTAACAGGAGCTCCATGAGATACAATCAAAATATCCTTACCAGGATGTTTTTTTATTATATAGTTTAAAACATCACGACATCTTTTAAAAATATCTTGTACTTTTTCAACACCATAATCTCCTAAATTCAAATTATAATCCCAAAACTTAGTAAAATCATATTCATCTCTAGACTTACCTTCTAATTCACCCATATCACGTTCAATTAAACGTTTATCAGGAATCATCTCCACTCTATCACCAATAAGTATCATAGCAGTTTCAACAGTTCTAACTAAAGGAGACATGTAACAGTAATCAAAATGTTCATCACTAAGTCTCATTCTAAGATCACGACATTGTCTTCTCCCCGTATCATTTAATAAATTATTAGATAATCCTTGTATCTTACCCTCTTTATTAAAATCAGTTTCCCCATGTCTAACCAATGTAATTTTCATTATTGAACCTCCAATATTTTTAACGCATCACTATAAACAATAAATTTACCTAAATAACTACCATCTTCATAAGAACCATAACCAACTACTAAATAATTATCTCCTAGTAATAAAACATCCGTAAAATGATCATCAGCCTGCTCTCCATAATTATCAATCTTTATACTAGTTAAATCACTCTTATACTTACCAATTATTCCATTATATAAAATAGATGTATCACTAGTATCAGAACTAACCTTATTACCAACAACTAATAAATTATTATTTTTATCTTTAATTACCCTATTAAATCTCTCAATACCTAAATCATCATAACTAACTTCATTTATATAATTACAATCAAAATCATACTTAACTAAAAGTGCATCTACAATCGAATTATTCTTCTCATCAACACTCTTCTTAGCACCAGATACAACTATACCATCATCTAATACAACCATACTAGTAAATCCCAAACTATCCGTATACTCATATCCTGCACTTTTAACTAAATTACCATCCATATCATATTTATTAAGAAGTCCAATTCTAGAAGAATCTCTTCCTGTAACATAAATATAATTATCATAAACAACTACATCATTGTATATAGCAGCCTTATTACCACCATAATTACTTTTCCATACAATATTACCTACTTTATCTAGCTTTACTAGATAAGCACCACCTTTTTCAGACAATCCTAAAGTCATATTATTATAAATACTCTGCCCCACTACTAAATAGCCATCATCTATTACTTCAACGCCAACAAACTTAGAATCATCCAATGCTTTAAAACTCTTATCAAATATAACTTTTCCATTATTATCATACTTAACAAATAAAGCCTCTCTAATACCCTTTTCATGTTCTTCTTCAGTTGCCTCATAACTTCCAACCGCAATATAATCACCATCATCTATAGTAACATCGAAAAAAGCCCCATTAAAACCCTTATTATATAAAGTTTCAAAAATTCTCTCTTTCTTAGCATTATACTTAGTAATCTTAGCCTTTTCATAATGCATATCATTATTATTATTACTACCAACAGTAACATAATCATTATTTTTATTTATCTCAACTGCATTTATACCATCAAAATATATTGACTTCTTCTCTCTAAAAAAACTAACATAAGTCAAATATAAAACTTCCACAAGTAAAATACAAAAACAAATAACAAATACGATTTTTAAAGTTCCTAAAATTCTTTTATCCACATATATCACCCCAACCTAATACCATAATAACAAAAACAAAATATTTTTTCCACAAGTAAAAAGAAAATATAACTAATTTATATTTTCTTTATTGTAAATTTACTTATTCAAATATACCTATGTAGTAATTTTTCTTACCACGACGAATTACAATGAATTTATCTTCAATACAAACATCTTTAGTAATCACAAATCCTACATCTGTAATCTTTTCATCATTTACAGTAATTGATCCATTAGTAATAAATTCTCTTGCTTCTCTCTTACTAGAACAAATTTCATTATTAACTAATACATCTACTAATAATGTATCTTCACTAACTTTAAATGGATCGATTCCATTAAATGCATCTTTAATTTGATGAGCAGTCAAATCACGTACTTTTCCATTAAATAAGGCTTCTGTAATTTTAACAGCTTCTTCATATGCTTCATGTCCATGTACAAAAGTAATTACTTCTTCAGCTAATTTCTTATGTGCTTCTCTTAAATGTGGATTTTCTTTATTCTTAGCTTCTAATTCTTCGATTTCCTCTTTTGATAAGAATGTTAAGAATTTTAAGTAATCAATAACTTTTTCATCTTCAACATTTACAAAGAATTGGTACATCTCATATGGAGAAGTTTTTTCTCTATCTAACCAAATTGCTTTACCATTAGTTTTACCAAATTTAGTACCATCTTTCTTAGTTAATAATGGCATTGTAAATCCATAAGCTTCTTTACCTAGTTTTTTACGTATTAAGTCAATACCAGCAGTAATATTACCCCATTGGTCTTGTCCTGCAACTTGCATTTCACAATTCATATTTTCATATAACCAACAGAAATCTAATGCTTGCATAATCATGTAAGAAAATTCAGTATAAGTAATACCAGTTTCAAGTCTTCTCGCAACTGTATCTTTACCTAACATATAATTAACATTAAAGAATTTTCCATAGTCACGTAAGAAATCTATAAAGTTAAGATCTTTAGACCAATCATAGTTATTAACAACAGTAAATCCAAATAGTTTTTGTGCTTGTGCTTTTAAGCATTCAAAGTTATGTTGAACTTCTTCTTTTGTAATCATAGGACGTTCAGCATCTGGCTTTGGATCTCCAATAAGTCCAGTAGCGCCTCCAACTAATAAAATTGGATTATGTCCCGCATCCTTTAATCTCTTAGAGATTAAGAATGATGAGAAATGTCCTATATGTAAACTATCCCCAGTAGGATCAGTACCAATATAGAATGTCATTCCTCCTTTATTAAGTTTTTCTTCCAAATCTGGACTACTAATATCTTTAAGTAATCCTCTCCATTTTAATTCATCAAATATTTTCATTTTTATTCCTCCAAACCTTCTTTTCTATTTTCTTCTAATTTTAAATTATAAATCTCATCCAACTTATATCCATAATCTAAGAATATGCCTTCAACATCTCTAGTAGTACTATCTTCCTTAGAAAATCCTAAAACTTCTAAAGTATTAAACACAGCTTCTTCGCTAGGGCCTTCAATCTCTAGATAATCTGGAATCATTGGCCAAGAATCAATATCAATCTCTACTCCATTAAGTAAATATTGTCTTCTTCTATTTTCTTGATAACCCTTAGGTTCATAACCTAACTCTTTTAATATTAAGTTACATCTCTCAAAATTATCAACTTCAATTTCTAACTCTTGTGTACCATCAATTTCTGAAGATACTAAATTTTTAATTGTAAGTGTAGACTTAATTCCATTAGTTCTAAGTCTAATCCATTTACCATCTACTCTTGGTATGAAATCATATACATATCGCTTTTGAATAGCATCCCATTGAAATGTAGCCTTCAAACTTTCTAGTTTTTTAATAATTTCATCTCTATTAATTTCTAAAATTCTAACTTCATACTCAGTATGCAAAAGCATCACTCCCTTCAAAAAAAAGAGCCAACTCATCCATAAGGACGAATTGACTCGTGGTACCACCTTAATTCATAGACAAAAATCTATGCACTCTTCTATCTTAACGCGACTAACGTTTTTCTCCTGATAGTGTAATTCAAAATTAATCATTTTTTAGTTCCCACCAACCACTAAATCTCTTCGTAAATAATTAATTTCTACTGATTTATCAATCAACGAAAATATAAATAGATTATAACACATTATTAAAATAATGCAACTAAAAGTTTATAGTTTTTACTTTTTCTCTTCTTTTTCAAGCTTTTTTAGTACATCTTTAGTAACAGCAATAGCTTTTACTCTTAATTCTTCAGCTGCATCACGTAATACTGGAGTTCCTTTTTCAACAGCTAAATCAACTAAATCTTCAACTTTATCTTTTAATACTAAAGCTTTCTCTTTTGCTAAGTCCAATGCTTTTTCTTTATCTAAGTCTGCAAGCTCATCCTTTATTTCATTAACTCTCTTATCAAACTCTTTTTTTACTTCTTCAGTATCAATATCTTTGATTTGATTTAATAACTTATCTAGTTGTTTTTTTAAATCTTCTCTCATATCACTACCCTTTTTAGGAGCAAATAAAAGTCCTAAACCAGCACCAAGAACAGCTCCAAATAAAAACTTTCCACAACCTTTTTTCTTACTCATCTTCAAATTCCTCCTCACTTTTTTTACTTCTTCTTTTTTTTCTAAATAGCTTAAATACAAAACTAGCTATTGAGTTAATAACAGTATCACTAATCATAGCTAAACTATCAGTTGTCCTATCAATAAATGAAAATATACCATTTAAAGAATTAACTTTATCTGAAACATTATCAACTACTTTGTCAACTTTATTTAGCATAATAATTAATTTAATACTTAGTATAATTAATACCACTAATAGTATAATCGCAACACAATATAATAATACAGGTAAAACAAAATTTAATAAATCCATATCTATTTCTCCTTATATTAGTCTTGGTCCTGATACATTGAATCAATTAAATCAAATAAGTTGTCATCATCAGTAACTTCTTCTTTTTTCTCTTCTTTTTTTTCTACTATTGTCTTATTTTCTTCTTCATCTTCTTCACTAAACTTAGCAGCTGTAATATCATCATCCCCATAAGATGCCTTTTCTCTTCTACCAGTTGCTTTTGTTCCAGCATCTACATAGTCTACATTATATTCTAATCCTAAGTCTTGAAAATATTCCAATGCATCTCCCATTGTCACATCTTTAACAGCAGGTTTATCATTATCAGAACTTAAATCTACTAAAAGATTAGAATCACTATCTTCAACTTCAAAAGTAGGAAGAACGCTATCGGTACTAATCTTAGTACTCTTCTCTTCAATAGTATTACCAAAAGCTTTTTCTCTAACATCATCTACACTAACTTTATCTCTAACAAAACTACTAGTAAACTTTATTTCTCTCTTTGGAACTATATCTTCTTTAGAATAATTCTTATCAAGAATACCATAAATTGGAGATATTATAGGAGATGGTTTAAAATAACTTTTTTCCTCTTTTTGTTCATAACTATTATATTCTTTAACAGTAGCTTGTGGAGTCTCTTCAATTCCATATGGATGAGGTCCAGTACTCTTTGGTTTAGAAGGATATAGTTTTTGATCTCTACTATCTCTACTAACTGAATATGGTGGAATACTATCATCTTTATCAATAACTTTAACTATCTTAGGCTCACTAGTAGGATAAACTGGAGTATCATCAACGCTAAAGTCATCATCATCAATCATCTTAAAAGTATTACGAGATTCTTCTTCAGGTTTAATCTCAAAATCCTCATCAGTTAATTCAACATCATCCTCAACATAAACTTCCTTTTTCTCTGGAAGAACTACCTTTTTAGCAACAGGTTTTTCTTCTTCCATCTCTTCGTCATCTTCTAAGTCTTGTCTTTTACTATACTTTTCTTTAATCTTATCTTTAGAAGACACTTTCTTTTTAGGAATACTCTTTGTTTTAGGTTTTTCCTCAACTTCAACATACTCCTCTTCAAATAGAGCATTTTTAAGTTTCTCAAATATACTCATGAGCTCACCTCTTCAATTTATTCTTCATCTAAATCAATAACTTCTTGATCTTTAGCCTCTTTATAACCAGGTAAATTACCAGATTCAACCTCTAAAGAATTATCATGTGTTGGAGTAGTATCAAATAATGTAAAACTCTCCTCAGCATAGCTTAAAACATTATCTCCTACTAAACTCTCAAGAACTTTATCATTAAACTTTACAGAACGTAAAATATAACACATATTATTAACTACATTAACCAAGCCATTCTTATTAACTAAAGCCTCTATTTTCGTATAATTATATACAAAAACTATAAAATACTTACTACCATACTCAGTTATCTCTAAATAACCATCTTTATTATTATAATTAATAACCTTAGAATAATAAGCATCTTGCTTTATCTTATAAGTATTATCAACCCTATGAAAATAACTAATAACATCAAAGTACACATAATACTTATTATTAAATCTATCCATTAAAATGGCATTATAATCTTCTTTATTAACAAACTTTAACCCTTCAGGTACATAATACTTATAACCTTCAAACTGTACATTACTAGTCTTTACTTTCTCACTAAGTAAAAGTTCCATATTTTCTTCAAAATCAGAACTATCAAGTTTTTTAATACTACACCCTGTCACTAATAATAAAACAATAGAGAGTAAAACAATTAACTTCTTCATATTTCACCTACTCTTACTACATTATATCAAACTTTTTGTAAATGTAAAAATATTTTAACAACTATTTACTATTTTAGACATCACTTTTATCAACAACAACAGCGTAAATTGGCATTCCCTTATCAGAAAACTTATCTTCATACTCTGTTGTTATTAAATTATCTATCTCTTCACTATGTAAATCTAAACTTAACTTTCTTAATGTATACCCATACTCACTAAAACTAAGTAATGAATAAACAAACAAGTCTCTATTATCAGTTCTCATACATATTTCCATATTATTTTTAAATATACTATCATACTTTGCTAAAAATACTTTACTAGAAAGTCTTCGCAAACTATGTCGAACTTTAGGCCAAGGATCAGAAAAGTTCAAGTAAATTCTACTAATCTCATGAGAAAATACTTTATCTATATTTAAAGCATCCAATCTAAGAATAACTAAATTATTTAAACCATCTGGTATCTTAGGTAAACACTTCGCAATAACACTATCATATTTTTCAATACCTATAAAATTAATATCTGGATACTTAATAGCGTTCTCTATTATAAATTTTCCTTTACCCATACCTATTTCTATATATATTGGATTATTATTGCCAAATAACTCACTCCATTTACCAATATATTCTTCTCCATTACTAATAAAGTAACTTGAATTACTTAATATTTCTTCTTTGTTTTTAACATTTCTAAGTCGCATATATATCACCATAAAATATTTTATCACAAAATACAATAAAACGCATATAATAAAAACGAAAGATAGGTTGATAATATGAACAATATGCCTTATCCATATATGCCTGTACCAATGCCTTTTCCAACTCCAAACCAAGAAAACTATATGGAAGAAATAAATAAATTGAAATATGAAATAGCTTCTCTAAAAGAAAGAGTAAAAAACTTAGAAACAAAAAAAGAAAAAGGTTATCTCCAAAAAGAAGACGGTTACTACATAATGTAATAATTGAAGATGAGAAAAACATCTTCATTTTTTCTCTTTATGTTTAAAATTATACATGTTATACTAACTATATAAGAAAGTGAGGTAACATGATGTTAAGACTTAAAAATCTAGATAAGGAAGTATATGACAACTATGTAAAAAGTCATAAAGATAAATCCCATTTCTTACATTCTGAGAGTTTAACTGAGTTTATCAAAGTTGAAAACAACTTAACTCCCTACTATCTAGGTTTAGTATCTGAAAATGATGAAATAGTGTGTGCAACGACAATATTCCAAGAATATTTAAAAATGAATTATTGTCGTCTATATATACCAGCTGGTTTTATTGTGGATTATAAAAATAAACATCTATTAAAAACCATGACTAAAAAAATAGTGGACTTTGCTATAAGTAAAAAAGCCCTATCAATAGAGATGTCACCATACATTAGTGATAACCTAAAAGATGAAGATAAATCTATTATAATAGAGAACTTAAAAGCCGTTGGCTTCAAACAAACAAATAAAAGCTCTGATATAATGTTAAAAGAAAAAACAGAGCGTATTGATTTAACTGAAGACATGGAAACTATTGAAAATAATTTTTCTAATGAAATAAAAGACTACTTAACAAAAGCAATCTCCCTAGAAACAGAAGTTCTAGTAGGTTCGAAAAAAGATTTAGATTCCCTATATGAAATAATGCTTAATATTAACAAAGAAGAAGTTCATTCTAAAGATTATTATGAAACTCTATATGAAATACTAAATGGTAATAATTATACCAAAGCAACTATTATTCTAGGTAAAATAAATCTAACTAAAACTATTAAAAGTCTAGAAAAGAAAATTAAAAGAACTAGTGATCAAATGTCAATAATACCAATTGATTCCCTAACTAAAAGTTCCAAAGATAAACTTGCTAACCTAACAAAACAAAAAGAAGAATTAACACAAGAATTAGAAAAATTCCGTATCTTTAAACAAGAGCATTCACAAGAGTCAACAATCTGCGCTCATCTTTTAATTGAACACAATGATAAAGCTTGGTTATTATATGACTATAACAAAAATGTACTAGAAGAAACATATTTAAAATACTATACTTATTATAAAGATATTAAGTATTGTAAAGACCATGATATAAAATATTTAGAACAAATATCTCCTAGTATTCTTACAGAGTTTAATGCCAAAACTATCGAAAGTATTGGAACATATACGTATAAAGTACGTCCAATAACTAATTTCATAATAACAAAAATATTTTTAAAATAAAATTAAATTTATGTATAAAAGAAACAAAAAAAGTAATTTAAGCACCTTAAATTACTTTTATTTTTTTATATTTTTCCCAAAAACATGTCTAATAGTACCAGTTTTATAAGTAAAAATCACATAAACTAGTCCTCCAACAACTCCATAAAATAAAATTATAAGTAAATTAACAATTCTAACATTAGAAGAAATTGGAACTATAAATTTAAGTAAAAATAAAATTCCACTCATTAACATTGAACCACATAAAATATCAATAAAATGTTTAATCAAATCTTCATAATTAATTTCAAACTTTTTAGAAAGTCTAATAATCGCAATAACAAAAGAAGCAATATAACCAATAATACTAGCTGAAATAATTCCATAATATGCTGGTACTCCCATCTTATAAAAACCTGTTATTAAACTAGTATTAAGTAATATCTTTAAGACCAGTCCCACTAACAAACTTATAAGTATTGTCTTATAGTCCTTATAAATTCTAATAATTGAAACTGTCAAATATAAAATACTCATAAACAAAGCCACAAATATATAATAAGTAAGTACACTAGGTCCAAATTGACTAGTACCATAAAATAAATTCCAAATAGGTTTAGCTAAGAAACTTATTAAAACAGTTATTGGGATAATTAAAAACAGCAACATTTCATAAGCTAAATTAATCTTTTTTGAACTTTCATTCTTCTCTTTCTTTATAATACTCTGCTCCAAATTAGGAATCAAACTATTAACAATACCAACACAAATAGAAAAAATAAAAGTATTAAATACAAATCCCCAAATAGAAAGCATAGAAGAAATACTTTCACTTTCCAAAGTACTAAAACTAGTATGTTTAACAAGTCCATCAACTACAGTACAAATATCAACAAAATTATATAAATATCTAAATCCATCTATTATTACAAAAGGTACAGCATATAAACAAATCTTTTTTATTATAGCTTTATCAGTAATTAAAGGCTCATTAACATTACGAATCTTCTCTTTAAACCTACTCTCATACTTTCTACTTTTAATATATAAATATAAATATGAAGAAATAATACCAACTAAAATACCCCATAAAGTAAACATTACAGTTTTAGGTATCGTAAATTTAAAAACATTAAAAACTAAATAACCACCTAAAACAATTACTAATACTCTAAATATTTTTTCAACCACTCCTGAAAAAGCCGAAATATCTAAAAATCTATGTCCTTCAAAATATCCCCGGTAAACCCCAAGTAATGGAAATACCATAACTGAAACAGATACAATCCTAATACATCTAACACTATCCCAACTATTTCCTTTATTAATTAAAGAAACAATAACTGGAGCTAAAACATTTATCAAAAGAAAACAACCAATTCCAAAAACAACAGCAATCTTTTTTCCAAGTATAAGTACTCGTCTTTTAACATCATAAAAACCAAGTGTCTGATACTCTGTAACTACTCTGCTTATAGATAAAGGTAATGCACAAACAGATAATGACATAAACATTAAGTATACTGTATATGCATATCCATACAAAGCTCCACCACTATCACCAATAATAGAATGAAATGGAATAACATATAAAAACTCAAACGCCTTACTAAGTACAACCAAAATACTACTAAACAAGGCCAAATTAATAAACTTATTTTTTATTACTACTTTCTTATTCATTATACATCTCCTATAATAATCATAACACAGATCAAAAAAAAGAAAAACTAGTCAAATAGTCTTTCCCGTAAAACACATAACAAATTAATAATAAACAATCATTGCTGAAAAGCAAAATACTTGCTCTTCACTAAAAATACCAACACTAACTTGATACTTAATATCAACAACTTCTCCATCTAAATCACCAAGAAAACTATTGATATCACTTTCTAAATCTTTTTCATCCTCATCATCAAATATTTTAACTTTCATCTTATCACCAAGACAATTATAAAAAAAAGAATAGTAAAACAATGTCGTATTTTAACTATTCTCTTTTATTTTTAAATCACTACTTTTACTCTTTACTTTGTAACGTATTTTTTCATTTTTTCTTTTAACTCTCTCATTAATATCTAATTCTACAATAGAATCACATATCTTATAACGATAAAAGTTTTTAATATCTGTATAATCACCCTCGTTATTAGCAAGATTCATAGCCTTATGATATTCTCCTCTTTCACGTTCCAAAATATATATAGGAGGTAATCCTACGTCTTCCAATAATTTATTAGTAAACGCTCTAATAGTTCTACCATTTCCATCTTTAAAAGGATGTACTTTAACTAATTGACAATTAACCTCTACACAACGATCCAAATACCAAAGTAACTGATCAGAATCCTTAGAATCTTTAACTGCCTGAGCAATACTACGTAAATGTTGTACTTCTTCATCAATCTCATTTAATCTATGACGAATTTCTCTCCACTCACATAATTCAGTTCCCGTACCAGGTAAATAAACATCTTCATTTCTAATCATTCCTGAATACTCTGGAAATGGCGAGAAAGAAAATAACATTCTATGTAAATCAAGTAACGTATAAACATCAAATCTATATTCAATATCATCAGAATGTACATACTCATACATCTTTTCTAAACCTCTAACTTCAGAAGCAATATGAACATCTTCTAGTTTACTCTCATTACGAATATATCTTTTGACAAAAGCACTTTTCATTCTATCAAAAGCAATCTCATCAGGATTAAGCTCATAATACATCTTAATTAATTTAGTAGGTAAAGTTTTATCTGTACCATAAAGTTTTTTTCTTTCCTTTCGCCATTTATATCCTAAAAAACTCTCTCTAATTAAAAATTCTGGTTCTATTCCAATATTCTGTAAACGTCTTATAAAGACTTCCTTTTCTTGATCACTCAAAACTCATTCCCCCAATCTGAAATACGCTTATTATAACACTTTATAAATAAAATGTAAACCAATCAAAAATAGAGAATTTCTTCTCTATTTAACAACTATATTAACTATTTTTCCCTTAATAACAATAACTTTAACTATATCTTTTCCTTCAATATGTTTCTTAACATTCTCTTCATTTAAAGCTTTCTCTTTAATAATATCTTCATTATCATCAACATGAATTGTAATTGTACCTCTAACTTTACCATTAACTTGAACTGCAATTTCCTTAGTTTCGTCTATAGTCTTAGCTTCATCATACTTAGGCCAACTACTCTTACAAATTGGACTATTACCAATCATTTCATTTAACTCTTCAGTAATATGTGGAGCAAATGGATATAATAATGTTAATAATACTGTATAATCATCTTTACTAATAGATTCTACTGCATAATATTCATTAACTAATTTCATTAATTCAGATATAGCCGTATTATATTTTAAAGTCTCAATATCATCAGATACTTTCTTAATAGTTTTATTTATAATACCTTCAAAACTACTAGTATATCCTTTATTATCATTTAATCTTTCATTTAATCTATAAACTCTATCTAAGAAACGACCAATTCCTTTAACACCTTGTTCATTCCATGGAGCCTCTAATCCATAATCACCCATAAATAATACATAAGTTCTTAAAGTATCGGCACCATACTCATCTACTATTGTATTAGGATCGATTGTATTACCACGGGATTTACTCATTTTTTCTCCATCTGGTCCTAAAATAAGTCCTTGAGCAGTTCTTCTCTTATAAGGTTCACTAGTAGGAACTAATCCTAAATCATATAAGAAATGATACCAGAATCTAGAGTAAATTACGTGTCTAGTAACATGTTCCATACCACCATTATACCAATCAACTGGCATCCAGTAATTAAGTTTTTCACGTGATGCAAATTCTTTATCATTATGTGGATCAATATATCTTAAGAAATACCAACTAGACCCAGCCCATTGAGGCATAGTATCAGTCTCTCTCTTTGCATCTCTTCCACACTTAGGACATTTACAATTAACGAAACTATCTATCTTAGCAAGTGGACTTTCTCCATCTGTACCAACTTCAAAATTACTAACCTCAGGTAATCTTAAAGGTAACTCTTCATATGGAACAGCAACATCTCCACAATGTTCACAATGAATTATTGGAATTGGTTCTCCCCAATATCTTTGTCTATTAAATGCCCAGTCCTTCATCTTATATTGAACAGCTTTTTCTCCAACACCTTTTTCTTTTAAGTATTCAATTACCTTTTCAATAGCATCTTTCTTATTCAAACCATCTAAGAAACCTGAATTAATATGAACTCCGTCACCTGTATAAGCCTCTTTCTCAATATCTCCACCTTCAATAACTGGAATAATATCAATACCAAACTTAGTCGCAAATTCATAGTCTCTTGTATCATGAGCAGGTACAGCCATAATTGCTCCAGTACCATAACCCATCATTACATAATCTGCAATATAAATTGGAATCTCTGCTCCATTAACTGGATTAATCGCAACTAAACCATCAATTCTAACACCAGTCTTATCTTTCGCAAGTTGAACACGTTCAAACTCAGTCTTCTTCTTAGCCTCTTCTCTATAAGCCATAATCTCATCCATATTTTTAACCATATCTTTATGATTATCAATAATATGATGTTCAGGAGCAACTACCATAAAAGTAGCCCCAAATAAAGTATCAGGACGAGTAGTATAAACTTTTAATACTTCATCTAAGTCTTTTACTTTAAAATCAACATAAGCACCAGTAGATTTACCAATCCAATTCTCTTGTTGTAACTTAATATTAGGTAAATAATCAACCTCTTTTAAACCTTCAAGTAACTTATCAGCATACTCTGTAATTCTCAAATACCAAACATCTTTTTCTTTTTGAATAACTTGTGAATGACAAATATCACATTTACCACCTTGTGAATCCTCATTTGCTAAAACTACTCTACAACTAGGACAATAATTAACTAATGTTGTATCTCTAAAAGCAAGACCCTTTTCAAACATCTTTAAAAATATCCATTGAGTCCATTTATAATATCCTTCATCTGTAGTATCAATAACTCTAGACCAATCAAATGAAAAACCAACTTTCTTTAATTGTCCAGCAAACACTTCAATATTTCTATCAGTTAAAACTCTAGGATGAATATTTTGTTTTATTGCTGAATTCTCTGTAGGTAAACCAAATGCATCATATCCAATAGGAAATAAAACATTATACCCCTCTAGTCTTCTCTTTCTAGCAACAACTTCCAATCCAGAATAAGCCTTAATATGACCTAAATGCATACCAACTCCAGATGGATAAGGAAATTCAACCAATCCATAAAACTTAGGCTTACTATAATCATCTAATGCCTTAAAACACTCATTATCATTCCAATACTTTTGCCATTTTTTTTCTATTTCTTTAAAATTATACATCTTTAATCATTCCTCTCTTTTTATAAAATCTAAATACAAACCAATAACTTATCATAATAATTGGTATAACCAAAACCAAACACAATAGTAAAGATAATAAATAACTATCTATAAACGAAATAATAGTAACAATAATAGTTATATCTAATGATGAAGTTAATGCAACAATTTGTAACAGTTGATTATAATTAACTTTTTTTAAATCGAGCTTATACTTATAAACTAAATATCTAATCTCTGCCAGTTCCTTCTTCTCTTTTTTCTTTTTACCTTTATTAGCCCTATACTTCTTCATAGGTACTACAAAAATCATCTCATAGAAAAATAGTACTATCAAAAAACAAACTATAAATACAACAACTTCTTTCATAAAAACCTCCAAAAAAAACGTCCTTATCAAACATAAGGACGAAATATTCGCGGTACCACCTTACTTCATAGTATAAAACTATGCAGCTTTAATAGATATAATGGTCTCACCCAACTATTACAAAATTAGTCAAGTTCACAATCCAAATATACTTATTTCCACCACCCATAAGCTCTCTAAAATATTTAAAAAATTGCTACTACTACTAACAATATTCAAAAAATATACACCTAGTATAGTAGATTTTCCAAACTTTTTCAAGTACTTTTTACTATACTTCACTCATATATTCAATTAATCTTAAGAAAAGAGTGATATATTCCTTAGAAAGTTTCTTATTTTTTAACTTTCTAATCGCAATTCTCTTCTTCTTTAAAGGTATTTCTCCAAACATAATATCTGCTATTTCTTCTTTTAAATATGTATTAATCTTTAAATCCATCAAGATACTCTTAACATCATCATTAATTAATCTCATCGCATCTATTTCAATGTCTTTACCTTTACAATTTATTGTTAACTGTCCAACTGAAGGACAATTCTTTATTTCAACAACGAAGTCATTAGCATCAACATAACTAACAATATCTATTTTTTCATTATTAAAGTATGCTGTAACACTATCTGCTTGTTTAGTATTTCTAAATACCATTTTATAATTTCTTCTATCTGGTACAATACCACTCTTACCTTCAATAGATCGAATAATTACTGTATAGTTATTACGTAAATAGTTATAATCAATTGATGTTTTTAAGAAATAACCTTCTTTATATAAAGCTGTAACTCCATCATCTTCATACAATGTATAAGTATTACTTACTCCTGGGAATATTTGAATCTCTAAATCAGTAGGAATACCAGTATTATTATAATCACTTCTATTTGATAATGGTATTATTGAACCAGCATGAGCAAATACTGGATAATCTTCTTCTTTAAAGAAAGATATATACTTCTTATTACCTGGAAATTTCTTACCAGTAATTAAATCATACCAAATACCATCTGGTATAAAAAATCTATGTAAGGTACGATTCATTACTGTATCCATCTTATCAAGAATTGGACAAACTAATAATTGTGATCCAAAGTAATATTGATTTCTATACAATTCATCATCATAAACCCACATATAATTATAATAAAATGGTTGAATTAATGGTACACCAGATCTTGTATAATTATATGCTTCTGTATATAAATATGGTATTAATCTATGTCTAAGTCTTAAATAATCAGCTGCTATAGATTCTATCTGTGCATCCCATAACCAAGGTTCTTTCTTATAATAATCTCCTCTAGCTCCATGGAATCTTAGTATTGGACCAAATGTACTTAGTTGTAAATAACGAACATATAAATCTCCTTCTTCTATACCACCATGGTTTCCACCTACATCATGACTCCACCAACTAACACCTATATTAGCAGCATTTAAATATCTAAAAGGCAGTTTCTTTAACTCTTCCCAACTAATCTCACTAGAGCCACCATATAATATGCCATATCTATGAGGAGCATAAACAGGTCCACGTGACAATAACATTCCTCTTTTACTAATATTTCTCTTAGAATCTAAATATAAATAATGTGTTGTAGCCCATAAATTAACTGGGTTTTTAACATCACCATAATAGTCATTCCAAAAGAAATCAACACCATAAGACTCTAATGGATGTAAAAACATCTTAAAAACAACATCTAAAAGTTTAGGATTTAACGGATCAAACTTAATAATTGTATTCTCTGGTAAAGACAAATACTCAATAGCTTGTTTATAAAACATCTCATGTGGAAAAATACCCTCAGTAGGATTAATACATAATCCAACTCTAATACCTCTAACATGAAATTGATCTATCATCTTTTTAGGATCCATAAACAATTCATTATTAAAAGAAAATCCCGATTTAAGTCCCTTATAATCACCAATATTTCTATAATGCCAATCATTATCAAATAAAACTATTGATATAGGTATTCTCTTTCTTTCAAAGTTACGAATCAAAACCGGTACACTCTTATCATCATAAGTAATATTTCTACTCCACCAATTTCCAAGTGCATATCTTGGTATCAAAGATGGAGAACCTGTTATTTTAAAATAATCTGATAAAGCATGTTTAAAATCTCTATCATACATAAATACATATATATCAGTATGATCTTTTGGAGAATCCGCTAAAGTACCATCCTCCATAATAATCTTATTATAACTATCATCAATAGAAGCAAAACCATCCAATGAATATAATCCCTTTAAATATGTTGGATCGTTTTCAACATCAACGGAAATCATATTACCATTCAAATTTCTTGCTTCAACTTGTCCAACAAACCAGTCTTTATTTCGATCCTTTTCATGACTAGCCAAAGTTATTTTTAAATTTCTCATAGGATCTATCTTAGTACCAATAAAAGGCTTTTCCTTAACATAAACTAAAGAAAAATACTTAGTAGTAATCTCTAAAAGGTTACTATCTTGACGCACAGAAAAATTAACTGGTCCTATATCTCTTCTTAAAACCAATTGTGTTGGTCTATCAATAAATTGTCCACTAGGTGAATATTCCAAACGTATAACTCTCTCCGTAATAACAGAAACACGGAAAAACTTACCTTGAATAACATTTTTACTATTGCACTTAGTTTTTGTATAATCAACTTCAAATTGTTTCCCAAGTGGATACATACCCAACACCTCTTAATATTCTAGTAACATAATATCATATATTTATAAATATTCCAAGAACTAGTCATTCAAAAATTGTACATAATATTCCTCATAAGAAATATTATTTTCATAAATATATTTAGCTATTTTTTTACCTACATAACGGTAATGCCAAGGCTCAGCTCTAAATCCAGTATATGACATTTTCTTATTAGTAAATCTCAAAATAAACCCATACTTATAAGCATTATCAAGCATCCATCCATACTCTTTTGATTGAGCAAATACATTACTTGTAGTACTTCCAATATCAAAAGCAAGACCAGTCTGATGTTCAGAATATCCAGGAAAAGCAACATATCTATTTACATATCCATCCCCATATAATTCTTTATAATATACACATAATTCTTCTTGATCTTTATATGAACGATAACTAGAATTAATAACTAATCCTAACCCCTCTTTTTTAGCAGCAGCATACATCTGTTCAAAAGCAACAACAGCCTCTCTACTACCCTTTTGAACTTCTCCATTAGTATACTCCTCATCAAACTCGACTAAATCATCAGGAACAAACTCCTCACTTAACACATAATGTTTATTAACTAACATTTCCTTAGAAAATTTACTAACTTTAGTAGGATTAACATAATCAGCATTATCCATACCTAAATTAACACAAACAACAGTAGTCTCTTCATCCTCACCAGTTTCTCTAGAGTATTTAACATATCGATCATAGTATTTTAACTTAGCATAACTAATACTATAAAACTCTTCTAAGTATTTAATCTTCTCTCTTTTAGCAAAATCACTAACATCATTATCATTGCCATGACTAAGTATCAAAGAAATATTATTATTACTATAACCTCTCTTAATTAAAGTATTGATATTTTTAATTAGATTCTTTTGATCCTGATACTCAATCTTAGCATAACTATCTAAATTACTCTCCATGTAATACTTACTTTGAAAAGCATCATCAAGAGTCTTACTATAATTAATATTTTTTACATAGTCCTTTTTACCATAAAACAATACTTTAGTAGCAGCCTCATAACTATAACCAAGCTTAGTAATACCCCTAACCTGATACATATAAAAACAAAATACTCCTAAAAAGAAGATTAAAATAACAAATAAAACCTTCAAAACACCGACAACTGGTCTCTTCAACTTTAACTTTCGCTTTTTTGCCAAACAAGATCACCTACCATACATAAAGTATATCACAAAAACACATATTTTTATGATAAAATATGAGATGGTGATGTAAATGACAAATCCATTTAAATATAGTAATACTAACAAAAGATATCATACTCTAGATTATTACTATAAAAATAGATTCAATGAGAAAGTGTTTAAGGTTAGTCTTGATGCCGGTTTTAGTTGTCCAAACATAGATGGAACAGTTGGCTATAATGGCTGTATATATTGTTCAAAACTTGGTTCTGGAGAATTTGCTGGTAATAAAAATGAACCTATAGAAGTACAGTTCAATAAAGTAAAAGAAATAATGTTAAAGAAATGGCCTAAAGCCAAATACATTGGTTATTTTCAAGCTCATACTAATACTTATGCTAAAGTAGAAAAATTAAAAGAATTGTATGAAAAAATCCTAAGTCAAGAAAACGTAATCGGTCTAAATATTGCAACCCGTCCAGATGCCATATCAAATGAATGCCTAGATTATCTAGAAGAATTAAATAAAAAAACTTATTTAACAATTGAACTAGGTCTTCAAACAACAAATGAAAAAACATCTAAATTAATAAATAGATGTCATACTCTTACTTGCTTTGAAGAAATGGTAAGTAAACTAAGAGAAAGAAATATTGATGTTGTTGTTCATATTATTAATGGTCTTCCATATGAAACAAAAGAAGACATGTTAAACACTATAAAATATCTAAATAAATTAGACATTCAAGGTATAAAAATACATATGCTAAGTATTCTAAAAGATACCCCATTAGAAAAACTCTACGAAAAAGAACACTTTAAAATGTTAACAAAAGAAGAATATATTGATATTGTAATAGACCAATTAGAATTATTAAGACCAGAAATAGTAATTCATCGTATAACAGGAGATCCAAAAATAGATGACTTAGTAGAACCAAATTGGTTAATAAAGAAATTTGGCGTTTTAAATGATATCGATAAAGAAATGGTAAAAAGAGATACTTATCAAGGAAAAAAAACTAAATGAAAATATTTAATTACTACTTAATATTAATAAATATTATTGGTTTTATTTTAATACTAGTTGATAAAATAAAAGCTTGTAAAAATAAATGGCGTATCAAAGAAAACACTCTTCTTTTCATATCAATAATTGGTGGCAGTATTGGAGAACTCATATCTATGTTAATTTTCCATCATAAAACGAAAAAGAATAAATTCATAATATTTATTCCTCCTCTCATCTTAATTCAAATAATTATATATTTATATCTAAAAAAATAGAAGCATACACTTCTATTTTTCATTTTTCTTATCTTTTGGTTTATCAATCATTTCATTAATAGTAGTACCAATTGTTGCTAGGTTTTGTAATTCACTAGGAACAATAATCTTAGTTGCATTACCATTAGCAACTTTTACCATTGCTTCATAGCTCTTATATTTTAAAACTGCATCATCCATACCAGCACTCTTTAATAATTTTAACCCTTCAGCAGTTGCTTCTTGAATTTTAAGAATTGCAGTAGCTTCACCTTCTGCTTCTCTAATATGAGTCTCACGTTTAGCATCTGCTCTTAAAATAGCACTCTCTTTTTCACCTTCAGCAATCAATATAGCAGCTTTCTTTTCACCTTCAGCTTTTAAGATAGCTTCACGTCTTTCACGTTCTGCTCTCATTTGTTTTTCCATAGCTTCTTGAATATCCTTAGGTGGTAATATGTTCTTTACCTCTACACGATTAACTTTAATTCCCCAAGGATCAGTAGCTTCATCTAAAATAGCTCTCATCTTCGCATTAATAACATCACGTGAAGTTAAAGTCTCATCTAACTCTAACTCACCAATAATATTACGTAAAGTTGTAGCAGTTAAGTTTTCAATCGCATTAACAGGATTTTCAACTCCATAAGTATAAAGTTTAGAATCAGTAATTTGTAAATAAACAACAGTATCAATTTGCATAGTAACATTATCTTTTGTAATAACAGGCTGTGGAGCAAAATCACTAACTCTCTCTTTTAAACTAACAACATTCGCAACTCTTTCAAATATAGGTATTACATAATGTAGACCAGTTTGCATAGTTCTATTATATGCACCTAATCTTTCAACAACTATAGCTTTAGACTGTGGAATAATCTTAATTCCAGAAGCCAAAATTCCAAGAACAACAAGTATTAATATCAAAACTTCCATTTATTTTTCCTCCTTCTCAACAACAAGTTTTACACCATCTATTTTCTTTACAACAGCTTTATCAGAAACATTTAGAACCGTATCACTAGTAGCAGTCCAAATAGAACCTAATACTTTGACTTCTCCATATTCATCAGGTGTTATTTTTTTAATTACTTCAGCTTTTTTACCAATAACACGATCAACATTAGTTGGCTCAACATCATTCTTTTTAAATTTATTAACTAATGGTTTAGTTATTAATAAAGAAATAATACTAACAACAATAAATACCAACAGCTGTATCAAGAAATTATCAACAAATATCGCTAACAACATCGAGAAAAATGCTCCTATCGCAAACCAAATGGAAACTAAATTAACTGTTGATATTTCAACAAATATCAAAAATAAGCATGCCGCAAACCAATAAATAGCCATAAAACTCACCTCTCTACTTATTATTATATGAAATCAAAATACAAATTTCAACAAATTTCTCTTGTTTATTAAATTCATATATAATATAATTAAGTATAAAGATAGGGAGTAGCGTAGTATGGGAAAATTAACAAAAAAAGAAACACGTATAATTTCTCTTGCCTTAGCTTCATGGGGCGTAATAATGTTAGGCTCAGGATTTACAATGAAAAGTATGATAAAACCAACTGAAGTTAAGAAAAACGACTTAGAAGTTGTTCATAAAAGAGTTGCTGAAATAAAAACAAATGAAATAAAATTAAAAGATATGGAATTAGAAATAAATCAATCACTAAGTGTAGATGTAAAAGACTACTTAGAGAATTTAGCTGATATAGACCAAGAAGTACTAAAATCATTAAAATTGGATACATCAATGGTAAAAGTTAATGAGGCAGGTTCTTATACATATACAATTTCATATAAAAAGAAAAAGTATAATGGAACATTCACAATTAAAGAAAAAGAATTACCTAATGTTGACTTAACTATAAATAACCTAAGATTAACAATTGGTTCTCCATTATCAACTGATAAACAAGTATATATAAAAGAAACATTAACTGATGAAATAAAAAATAACATTTTAATAGATCTAACAGCAGTTGACACTCAAAAAGTAGGAAACTATAAATATACTGTTACATACAATGGCATTTTATATACTGGAACAATAGAAGTGTATGAACCTCAACAAAAAGTATTAACACCATCAAATGGTACAGAAGACAAAGAAAAGCCAGATAATAAAGAAGAAAACAAAGAAGATACAAAAACTGAAACAGCAAACTAATCAAAGCACACAAATTTGTGTGTTTTTTTTAAACTTGTTAAACAATATAGTAAAAATAATCAAATTATTAAAATTGCTAAGCCAAAATACTTAATTTCAAAAATAAATCTAAACCAATTATTATTTTTCACCATTTGCAAATAAAAATAAGTCATGTTATTCTCCTAGTGCAAAGAGGAGGAATAATATGAAAAAATTAATATTTGCACTAATTGGAGCTCTAACAATACTAACTCCATTCGCAGTAAAAGCTACAACGTCAAGATTCTATGAAGCTGAATATATGAAATACACCTGGAATAGAGTTACAGAGGATAACATTAAATTTTATCAACAAGCAAGAGTATATAGAGAACAAGGAACCAATAATCATGTATATTGTATAGAACCATTCACAGGATTAAATGACTCAAAGGACTATTACAGTACTATAACACCAGAAAATCTAACAAAAGAACAAGTAGAAAGAGTTTCACAAATAGCACACTTCGGTTATAACTATAAAGATCACTATGACATGAAATGGTACGCTATATCCCAAATAATGATCTGGAGAACAGTTAAACCAAATGCTGACTTCTACTTCACAAACAAATTAAATGGTAACAGAATCACTCTCTTAGAAGATGAAAAAAATCAAATAGAAAGTCTGATAAAAGAATATAACATACTACCTAGTTTCAGTAATAATATATATAACATTGTAAAAGATGAAACACTAACTATCGAAGATAATAATAATGTTATAAACACCTATAAAACTACAAGTGACAAAGTAATTATAGAAGGAAATAAAATACAATTTAAAAACTTAAATCTTGGTGAAAATATTATAACATTCGAAAAAACAGATACCTATTACAATAAACCACTAATATTTTATCAAGCAGCTGGTACTCAAAATCTACTAATGACTGGTGACATGGAACCAAAAACATTTGAACTAAAAATAATAGTTAAAGAAACAGAAATAAAAATAAATAAATTAGATAAAGATACAAATAGTAACGAAAACCTAGGTAAAGCCAAATTAGAAGGTGCAATTTATCAATTATATGATTCAAATATGACTGAAATAACAAAATTAATAATTGATGAAACACACCAATCTACAATAAAAAATCTAAAATATGGAAAATACTTCCTAAAAGAAATAAAAGCCGGAGAAGGCTATGAACTAGATAATACAATATACTCATTTGAATTAACAAAAGAAAATCCAAATATAGAATTAAATTTATATAATCAAGTAATAAAAGCAAACATCATTATTAATAAAAAATATCTATTAGATGATACACAAAAACCAGAAGAAAATATCAGTTTCAACATATATGATGAAAACAATCATTTAATAAAAACAATTACTACAAACGAATTAGGTATAGCAGAAGTTACTCTTAACTATGGAAAATATAAAGTAGAACAAATAACAACAACAACAGGTTATGACACAATAGAAACATTTGAAATAGTAATTGAAAATAACGAAGAACAGACATTCAATCTACTAAATCACAAAATAAAAGTACCATATACAAGTTCATATAAACAATCTCTAATAATGAAAATACTAAGTATTTTATTACTATATATAATTAATGTCTAAAAACAAAAAACACCTATTAATACTCCTATTAGTAACATTAACCATACTACTACCATACAACTTAAACAAAGAAAGCAAAGTAATAACAGTATTAAAACAAAAAGATAATAAGCCAAATAAAGTAAAAGAAATTGGTATATTAGAAATACCTAAAATAAATCTAAAAAGATATTTATATGACATAAATAGCGACTTAAACAAAGTCGACAAAAATGTAACAATAATAAAAGAAACTATTTCAAATAATGAAAATGGCACAATCGTTCTAGCAGCTCACTCAGGAAATAACTATAATTCTTATTTTGATAACCTAGATAAACTAAAGAAAGATGACATCATTTACTTAAAGTACAAAAACATAAACTACCAATATATAGTAACCAATATATATGAAAAAAAACAAAATGGATATATAAGTATAAAAAATAAAAATATAAATCAATTATTTCTTACCACTTGCAGTAAGAAAAAGAATTATCAATTAACTATCGAATGTCAAAAAAAATAGTTCATAATGAACTATTTTTTAGTTAATACTTCTAACGCTTTTTGTAATTGTAAATCATTCTCATCACAAACATTATTATAATACTCCTCTGGTAATTCAACTTCTATATCTGGCTCAACACCAACTCCATTAATCCACTTACCTTTTGAAGTTAACCACTTCTCAGCTGTATATTTTAAACTTGAGCCATTAGATAATTCATATGTTTTTTGAACCGTACCCTTACCATAAGAAGTTGTACCTATAATTGTAGCATTCTTATAGTTCTCTTTAAAACAAGAAGCTAATATTTCAGAAGCAGAGGCAGACTCACAATCTATTAAAACTACAACATCATACTTTCTCTTATCCTTAGTAGTAGCATATACCTTCTCTACTTTACCCTTATTTTCAATTTGATATAAAACTGTTTTCTTATCAAAGAATAAAGATAATATATCTTGAACTTGGCTTAAATGACCACCCGGATTACCTCTAACGTCAATAATTAATGAATCAATTTTTTCTTTTTCTAAAGACTTTAAATTCTTATTAAATTGTGTATATGTATTAGCAGCAAAAGTACTAATATGAAGATACCCTACATTCTTATTATTACCCTCAATAATTTTACTAGAAACAGAAGATAACACAACTTCAGCAAGTACAAGATTTACCTTTACTTCATTACCACCTCTAAGTAAAACAAATGAATGTTTATCTCCAACTTCACCCTTCATAAATTCTGATACTTCAGATAACGATAAGTTTCTAACATCATTACCATCAATACTCAAAAATATATCTCCAACTTCTATACCAGCTTTCTTAGCAGGAGAACCATCTATTATTTCCACAACTTGATTCTCATTATTTTCATCATGTAAAATAGTAACACCAATACCTATATAAGTACCATTAAGTCTTTGATTGAAACTACTAGTATCATTCTCATTTAAATAATAAGAATATGGATCCTCTAAAGAATTAACCATACCATCAATTGCTGATCCAACCAAATCACCTTCAGATAAATCCTCATAATAATTATCTCTAATTTTTTCATATGCAGCTAATAACTCAGCTTCCTCTTTTGTAACTTTAACCATATCAAAAGACTTACTATAAGTTAAAATACATCCCATAACTACACCAAAAATACAAGAAATAATAAGTAATAGTATAACTTCTGGAATAGTAAAAGCATTATAATTCTCACGTCTAAAATTCTTCTTAATACCAGAAAAAAACGTCTTAATACTCTTACCAAGTTTTTTATCTGTATTTTTTCGTTTTCTCATAATATCACCTATTGATATAATAACATATAAAATCTAAAAATAGTACCAAAGTACACAAAAATAAAAAGACTAAACAGTCTTTTTACATATTAACTTAAATAATCAATAATTCTATCTTTTCCCTCTACGTACTCAACAATTTTACCATCAGCAAAGTTAATCAACGTTGGTCCATTAATCTTAAGTTCCTCTGCACTACTAGCAGAAGAATTACTCTCATCACTAACAAAACTCTTATTTAGTGCGTTATTCATATCTACATAATAAATATGACTATCTTTATTATTAGTTCTATAAGTAGAAATAGCACTAGATATATCACTAGCATTATCTTTATCAGTAGTATTATAATAAACTACTAAATATGATGAATCCTTCATAGAAAAACTAGTACCAACTAATATTTCTTTGTATTGTATTTCTACTCCAGTATCTTTTTTAGTATTATTTTTAGCTGAACTATCTCCCTTATTTAATATCGTAACAGTAATAAAATAAAATGCTGCTAAAAATGCTAAAACACTTAAAGTAATTATTACAATCTTTTTATATTCACCATCAAAACTACTACTACTTTCAATTTTTACTTTTTTATCATTTTTCTTTGCCATATAATTCACCACCAAAACCATTATATCACAAGAAAAAAAAGAGGTAAACTCTTTATTTCATAGTAGGTAAATAACTAATAGATTGAGCAACCTCTACTAATTCATTCTGATTTAAAACATCACTAACTATATAATACTCTATTCCATTACTAGTCCAAGTTAGAGAATTGTTAGTCATAACACCTAAAGTATCCATTAATTGGAATGGCTCACCATATGTCGGTATAACAGTAAATTCATCTTCCACAACAGCAGTCTCTTCTACTAACAAGAATGGCTTATCACCATCAAATGTCATAATAATTCTATCTCCTACATCTTTTTTTATCTTCTCTTCACTAACCAATTTAGTACCATTAGGTATAACAAGCGGATAAATCGTATCATCTATCATAGTTGTTTCCTTAACTTCTTCCTCACTAATTGAATAAGTACTCATAACACTATCTAAATTAAAATAGTCTTTCTTAAATGTTGGAGAATAATCAATACTATCAAAAGTCATAGTCATACAAATAATATTATTAGAATCATATACACTAACTTTCTTAAGATCTCCATTCTTATCAAGTTCAATAGTCTGTTTAACAAGTTTACTATTATTAGGATAATTAACCTTAGTACTTAATGAATAACCACTTTTAACATCTTTAAAACCTCTATCCTTAGTATCTTTAATATCATTAATCAAAGATTTAAGTAAATAAACCTGTGAATTACTATATGGCCAATCACTTTGAAACTTAAAACTCTTATTAAGTGCTGGAGTAAGAACATATACCCCATCAGAATTCTTTAAAATAACCTGTGTATGATTATTAGCTTGATTAGTTAAAGAAACCCTATAATTATTATTCTTCTTATAACTAACCTCAACGTCATAAGTATACACCTCATCATTATTAACAATTTCTAACACACCTGTAACTTTATAAGCACTAGCTTTGTTGATTTTCTTTTCTAAATCATTAATAACACTAGTCTCAGAATTTTTTCCACAACCAGAAACTAATAATAATACCATCATTATACTAAATAGAATTTTTTTCATAGTTCACCTCATCATCAAATTCTAATAAATTATATGGCATCCAAAAACTATTATTACAAGAAAAAGGAACATTATCCAAAATGTTCAAATTCAAAACATTACTTTTTCCTATAACTATTCACACTACCAGCATCAACAAAATATATAGTATCAGCTAACTCTTCAATATCTTCTTTTATATGTGAAGAAATTAAAATTATTTTTCCATTCTTCTTCTCTTCTAATAAAATTTTCTTAATAACTTCAACAGTCTTTTCCTCAATTCCATTAAACGGTTCATCAAAAATCATCATCTTAGGATTTTCCATAAAAACCTGAGCAACTGCCAGTTTCTGTTTCATTCCTAACGAATACTTATGATATAACTTATTCATATCTTTTTTTAAATTAAGTTTATCTAAAATCAAGATAATATCTTCTTCAGTAATTTTATTTTGAATAGAAGCAAGCAATTTCAAATTTTCTAAACCAGTTAAATTAGGTAAAAAGTTAGGCTTTTCTATTAAAACTCGCATATCATTAGGAAAAACATCTTTCTTATGAATATCTACCCCATCAACAAGAACACTACCAGAAGTTGGATAATATAATCCACAAATTATTTTAAACAAAACACTTTTTCCACTACCATTTCTTCCTATAAAACCATATATTTTCCCCTCTTCTAAATCAAGATTAACATCATGTAAAACTTCTATACCATCAAAACTCTTACTTACATTTTTTATAACTATATTACTCATACAAAACTCCTTTCTACAATAGAATTAATATTTTTATTAAAAATTACAAAATAAGTACAAACTAACAAAATATTCAAGATAATTAAAACAAAAATATTATAAAAATCAGACATTAATAATTGTGGAAAAAATGAAACTACTAATATTAAAAGTAAACCAACAGAAATTATCAAAAGCCTTACCTTACTAGATTTAAAATACATAATATAACCAGCAAGAAATATTAGTTGCCAAAAGAAAGTAAATAACAAATTCAAAATATATGAGTACAATCCACAGTTAGTTCCAAAAACAATAAATGCTAACAAATAGGTAATAAATTTAATCACATAAGTAATTAAACAAATACTAATAAATTTGCCTATCATCCAATCTTTTTTACTTAATCTACTAAAGATACTACCATAAGAAAACTTTAAATCTTTTAAAAATAAATCATAACCTAAATACACATATACAAAAAAGCTGTATACTAAAAATATTCTCACTATAACATTACTACCTTTTTCTATCCAAATACCAAGTATAGCTCTAACAAAAGAGCCATCATCAACTTGACTCTTCAAAAATAAACTAACTAACAATAAACAACTTAAATAAACAAAAAGAAATATCTTTTTTTTTGCAATAACATAATATGCATCATTTTTAATTACAAATTTCATCAATCTATATCCCTTTTCCTTTTCTTAGTATAACGAAATAATATAAAACAAACTAATAATAATATAAAAAACATCATACCATTAGCGATCACTTCATTAAGAAATGTTTCATAAAATGTACCACTAATCAAATAATTACCAATAAATATAGGAAATCCATTAATAGTTCCAATTAATGGAGTAAAACTTCCAACATAAAATACAAAGGCATAAAAGATAAAATTCAAAACTATAATTATTTTACTATTAAAAGACTTAATTAATAATGTATTAATAACGGAAATAAGTATTGAAAACAAATAAAATTTTACTATTACAAAAATCATATAAATATAATTATAACAATGTACAATATTATCATAAAAAACATGATATCCATAATCATTTATAATATTTTCCACTATAATAACAATCATCAATGTAATTAAAAATATTACTGATATAAATGAAATAACATTCAAAATTAATTCTTTATAGTATTTTCCCCTAGTCTTAAACCTAACAATACTATAAATATTTTTATCAAACATTACACAAACATAATTAGTAATAAGTAAAAACATTGGTAACATACATAAAGCAACAAATATATGATTACCAAAAACAAGTGAAATAGAACTATAAATATCTGTACCTTTACAATTAGAAACTACTAAATAAGACATAATAATAAGTAAAAATAATATACCCTTAAACATCAAAGAATTTAAAAAACTAGTAAAACCATTCTTTAAAAAACTACTTTTCATTAAGTATCACAACCCTTTCTCTATTTCTAAAATTAAAATACACAAGAATTGTTGATACTACTGCTAGCCCTAATACATATAACGTTGTAAATAATAAATTAGTGCCATCATATATCCACAAATTATATAAAGAAAATAAATTTTTAAAAAGTATATTACCAGTAACATCATATAGTAAATTACCAATAAAAACTTCAGAGACTATTTGATAAGCCATAATTGTTAAAAATGAAAACAAAACTGTCAATAATAAGTTCTTACTCTTATTTATAAATAATAAACTAACATTAATAAAGAAAAAACCAACAACACCCAAATTAAAAATAAATAGAAGTATAAATTCTAAAGAAAAATCCTTATATTCCCAAGGAAAATTCATTGATTTTCCTAAAATATCATTATAAGTATGTTGAATATCAAAACTACCAGAAAAAAGATAAGAAATGAAAAAAGTAAATACTAAAAAGACAGGAATAACAATACAAGGTAAATAACATTTAATAATCTCTTTAACCATTACTTTTTTATAACTACTTCTAATCATTAAATCTTTAAATACACCTGATTTTAATAAGTAATGTAAATCAAAAATAGCTGGAATAATTAATATGATTGGTAATATCAACTGAATAATATTTAATCTACTATTAATCATTAAATCCATGAATACATTATAAGTATCCAACTTAAAATAAACTAAATTAAGATTATGCTCTGGATGCAATTTTTGAATTTCTAAGGCATTATTATACATAGTATTCCAATTATTAATATATAATAACAATTGAATTATACTAAATAAACATAGAATCAAAATAATAAAAACAACTAATCTTCTTTGATTTATTTTTTCTAGCACTTCATAAACCTCCTTGAAACATATAAATTAAATAATAGTGAAGTTAAAAGCGATATTATTACAAAATAAATTCAGTTACTTTATTCTTGCGGTATAATCAGAACCACTAATATTTGCCTTTCCATAAACTTGTTCCCAATCACTTAAGGAAAGCCACCAAGCACCAGTAAAACTAGTTTCAGAGAGCCAGTTACCAGCAGTTTTTAAATTCAATGTCTTTACCCCAGTTTCCATTGCAGAAATACTCAATGCAGCTGCTGCTGCCGTATTTCTTCCAATCGCATAAGATACTTCACCAGAACCAACAGATAGAGTCTGATAATTAGCAGTAGCTCCCCTATCCCTGTCATAAATCTGAAATTGAATATCACGATCATAACTTGTTCCAACAATTTGTATAACTTCGGAACCATATTCTCTTTTATTCTTATTAGAAATACTAGTAACACCTCTCCAAGCTGGAATTTTATATCCACTAACATGTAAAACATCGGAAACATATGCAACTACACCTGTTAAATTTAAAACAAAACTTACGATTAAAACTACGACAATAAACTTTATACTTTTCATTCAACTCCTCCATTCAAAAAGATATAAAATTAATATCGCTTTCATTCACCAGTCATAAAAACTACCTATACTACTCTATGATATGACAATATAATTGTAACATTTTTCGACTTTTATTACAATCATCATTGCAAAAAAGTAAACTACAAATAAACAAAAAAAGATTAGTCGAAAACTCAACTAATCTTGTGTGATTCTAATTTTTACTTTCTTAGTCTTAGCCTTATAAGTAAGTTTAACATCACTACCAGTAACTAAAACCTCAATTTCATGCTCACCAACACCATATTTCTTCAAGTCAACATAAGCTTTTATTGTACTAGGATCAAGATTATTAATAACATCCTCACTACCCTCAACAATAACAGTAATCTTACTATCAGCTTCACTCAATGCTTGAGCTTTAAGACCAGAACCTAAGTTCTCAGCACTAACAGAAATATTATCAAATTCCTTAGTAATAGAATTATCAACGTAAACATTGATTTTAACAGTCTTAACACTAAGATCCGTAATACCACTAGGTTTCTTTAATGTAACATTGTATTCTTTATCAGCTTTTAAATCATTAACATCTATTTCTACTTCTAATTGTTCAAGTTTATTAACTGCATTTTCATCACCATAAACTACAACACTAGAAACTGAAGATTCAATAGACTTAATAGCCTTACCAAAAGCAAGTTTACCAGTTGGAACTATCTTTATTGGTATTTCCTTAGATGGAGATGTAATTGTAATCTTAGCATCAACAGTCTTAGGAACTATCTCAACATCAACAATCTTACCATTAGTATCATAAGCAACTAAAGGAACATCTTTTAAAGTAATATCCCCCGCTTTAGGATTAGGAATATTAGTAGCATCAACTAAAGCCTTAACAGTAGCAACCTTCTCTAACTTATATTTAGCACCTTTAACAATAACTTCTGATCTATCAAGTTCAATATTACTAATATATAATTTACTATCTAAACTATCTTGATGTAATAAATCATAAGTTAAACTACGAGTATCACTCTCTTTATCATAAATAGTAACAGTTACTTGAGAAGGATCTAATTTATAATCTAATGATTTTAATCTTTGTGAATACTTCAAAGTAACTTTATGATTTCCTGGTTTTAATCCAGTTAAATCAACAGATACACCTTTAGAAGGAGATTGTTTTGCTAAAAAGATATGTCTTTTTTGTCCTACTAAAGTAATATCAACAGTCTTTGGTAAACCTTCAACTACATATAACTCTTCATTATACACAGCAGTAACTGGTTGATTATATAAAATTTCTGCATATTGATCAATAATTACATTTGATTCTTTATCAATAATAACAAATACTCCAAATGCTAAAAGCAAACTAATAACTAACAATGTAGATTTCTTACCCATCCATCTATCAATATTCTTTGAATTATTTTTAAAGAAATTAGTTATCATCAATATAAACTTTGTAATTGGTGTAATTAAAATTTTATCGAAGAACGTTCCAATATGATGAAAGATTCTTCCTATTTTTCTAAACATCTTCTTCATAAATCTCTTCCTCATCTATCTCTTCATCATCATCTGAAAATTCTATATCTTGTTTAGGTCTTAACTCATCTATTAATAACATTCTTGTATCATCAATAGTTAAGTTATATAAAAGCTCACCCTTAAGTGCTACAGAAACTCTACCAGTTTCCTCAGAAACTACGATACATATAGCATCAGTTTCTTCAGCTAAACCTAAAGCAGCTCTATGTCTAGTACCTAATCTCTTATTAATCTTTTGACTACTACTAGTTGGGAAAACTGCTCCCGCACAAGTAATTCTATCTCCCTGAATAATAACACCACCATCATGTAATGGATTACCTTCATAGAATATAGCAATCAATAAGTCACTAGTTAAATCAGCATACAACTTCTTTGCCTTATCAATATAATTACCTAAACTTATATCTCTCTCAATTACTATTAATGCTCCGATTTTCTCTTTTCTCATATAATCTACAGCATTAATAATTTCATAAACCATTCTCTCTCTTTCGTCAACCGTTAAAACTTTATGTCTTCCTAACAACTGATTTCTACCAAGTTGTTCCAAAATAGTTCTAATTTCTGGTTGAAATATAACTATCAAAGCAATAGGTCCCCATTGAATAATATACTCAAGTAAAACCCCAATAGTTGTAAATCCTAACCAATCACTTACAAACTTTAAAATTATTACAAAAGCTACTCCCTTAAAAAGTAAAGATAGCTTAACGTTATTCTTAAGATTTTTTAAAATCAAATAAAAAACTAACCATACTAAAGAAACATCTGCAACTTTCCTCAATATAGAGATAATATCTGTTATAGTTATTGTCATTTCATCGTCTCCTTTAAAACACTATTCTAGTATACAAAATTTTTTTAAAATAGTAAAGTTCGTTATTGTTGTTCAGTAATAGTTCCACTATTATTATCATTAGAAATATTATTAACATTTTCTGTATTAACACTTGAAACAACATTTAAAGTAGCACTATTACTACCATTAATTGTAGCAATCTTCTCACTACTACCAATAAGATTCATATCAGAAGAAACTAAAGCAACCTCATCAGGATTAATCATAATAGGAGCTTTCTTTTCTGATACTTCTTCTTTTTTTTCTTCCACAGTACTCTCAGAAGTAGTACTTAAAGTATCAGTAGTAACATTATCAGAATAAATATCTTGATTTGCTAAAACACTAGTAACATTAGTAATAGTTTGAGTACCAGTCTCAACTTCATCATTTAAAGAAACCTCAATCTTACCATTACACCCAGAAGAATCAACAAGTACAACCTTTGACTCCATCTCCTTTTTTAATAATTCCTTCTCACTTAAACTTATTCTCTTTAAAATATAGATGCAGAAACAAATTAAAATTAAGCACACAAAAGCTACAACAAAATATGTAGTGCCATTTAAAGTATCTCTGAAAAAAGCCAATACGTATCTCAATTTGCCACCCCACCTTATAATATATAATAACATTTTAACAAATAATTATCAACCAAAGACCAATAAAAAAATCAATTTAAACCCAAAAAAACAGACACATCATTTTATGTCTGTTTTCTTATTTAACCATTTCTATATGACTAAATAATATCCATATATTAAATAAACCAGCTACACCTACTAAGGCATAAATAATATTAGTTAATAAACTACCATTTCCAAAAATTGTAGTAACTAAATTAAAATTCAAAACTCCAACTAGTCCCCAATTTATTGCCCCAATAATAGTAAGCACTAATAAAATCTTTTGTACAGTTTCCATATTTTCCCTCCTACTTATAGCATTTCCAAAAAGGAAAAATATATACAAACTTTTATTAATTTATTCTTCTAACACCAATAATTTGTGTACCAGAAGCACTTAACCAATATCCTACATCACTAATTATAACACCCATAGACGTATTAGCAGCATGTATCATTTTACCATTACCAACATAAAGTGCAGAATGCGTAGAAACACCATTACTATATCCCCAATTTATAATATCCCCTGGTAATATATCACTATAACTAACAGCAACACCATCATAAAGTTGTGTACTACTACTTCTACTAATATAAATACCAAGTCTA
>OGMF01000759.1_pt1 | contig 35023 bp, 50 predicted proteins | sample 1572921 | NCBI WGS metagenome assembly OGMF01 (sample SAMEA2581919, study PRJEB24529) | metagenome | biome: Human gut stool | place: China | collected 2011 | reverse complement strand
TTTAATACTTAAATTTTATGATTACACTTATTGTTACCGTTGTGCTTTTGGTGATCATTTACATGTTCATCAAGTACAAAACAGGAAAGTCGAAGACGTCGGATCAAAGATCTTCGATGGAACAACTCGCATGTAGTTTCGGCACTATGTTCCGAAAGAATGCAAGAGATGCTGCACGAGCTTCCAGAACTCCTCAGATTATGAAAGAGGAGGCAATGCAGGAAGTAGATGATGCTCTCAGAGCTCTTGAGAATTCCTACAAGGAATCAAGATTTCAGCTAAAATTAGTCCTTAAGAATCTGAAAGAGACTCAACTCCCTAAGTTAAAGGATGATCCAGGTAAACTGGAAGGTAAAGCTCGTATGGCTAAAAAGAAATGGGAGGAGTCCAAATCTTCTGAAGGAGGAGAGATTGTAAAGTACAAAGAGAATGCAATCAGGTTCCTCGATATGAAGAAAACTGCTACTGAGAGAATCAAACAAGTGGAGAAAACTATTACTAAGATCGAGGTAGCGCTCGATACAGCTGAAGCTAAGTATGATATGGATCGTACTGAACTCCAGATGGTGAAGGCTGATCTGGAATGTGTAGTATCGATTCCTCAGCTTCAGGTACAAGAGTCCCTGAACAAAATCAAATCTATTCAGAACGAACTTACCACTCGTATGAATGAGGAGACAATTCGTGCTGAAGTGAATGCAGAGATCAACAACGAAACTCCAGTGTCTACGGAGGACCTGGAAAGCGAATTCAACAATCTTTAAATCAAATTCAATGAAAATTGACAAGTCAAAACTCATGGTCAGTCCTGATGTAATAGACATTTTAGCTGATCATCTCAACTACTCAATAGCTGACATTACTAGTTATGAGGAGTTGACGGACTCTGAAAAGGAGGTCATTCCTCGTGAATGGTTCGAGTCAGTAGTCGAGAGGTAGCAAACTCTATTTGGATGATAACTACATCTCTATTTTATAAACTAATAAAACCACGAACTAATTATGGCAATTAATCTTGTCAAAGGCGAGAAAGTGAATCTCGCCAAAGGTCAGACAAAATTCAGAGTCGGCCTTTCCTGGGATGCGAGTCAAGTCCCTGGTACGGAGTTCGACCTCGATGCCATGGTACTGGAGTTGGATGCAAAGAATCCTCCTCACAAGTGCCTAAACGAAAGTCACTTTGTATTCTATGGGAACCTGCAGGATCCTGAGAAGGCAGTAACTCACTCTGGTGACAACCGCACTGGAGAAGGTGATGGTGATGATGAAACTATCGTCGTAGATGTCACCAAGTTAAATCCTGGAGTGAAGAAACTTCTGATCGTGATGAATATCCATGAGGGTATGAATCGTGGTCAGAATTTCGGTCAGGTTCGGAATGCAAAGGCTCGTCTCTATTATGGGGACTCCGATGTAGCTGAACTTGTCTACGACCTCGAGGAGGATGCAAGTATGAATACTCAGATCGAATTCTGCAGTATCTACGAGCACAATGGAGAATGGAAGTTCGAGGCTATCGGACAGGGTGCAAAAGCTACTCTTACCAGCCTTCTCCAGAAGTATGGACTGGATGCAGGACCTTCTAATATCTAGGAGTCATGATCAAACTGGAGAAAGGTGGACGAATCAATCTCAGTAAGACTGAAAGTGGTTCGAAAGTAGATCATGTATTCTTCGGTATTAACTGGGGAATGATCGAAAAGAAAGGATTCCTCGGAATGGGATCCTCGAAAGAAGCTGTCGATCTCGATGCTTCAGTGCTTATCTATGACGATAATAAAAATCTCATAGATAAAGTGTACTTCGGTCACTTGACTTCCAACGACGGAGCGATCAGACATAGCGGTGATGACCTGACTGGAGATGCAGATGGTGATGATGGACTAGATAATGAAATTATCAAAGTTCAGTTCAACCTTCTGAACCCCAAAGTGACGAATTTGGTATTCATACTGAATTCATACCGTCATCATAAGTTCGATGACATTCCGTTCGCCAGTGCTAGAATCTACACTAACGACTCTGGAAAACCTACGGACGTAAAGGAGATCATGGCTAAGTACAATATCGCCAATGGTCCTGAGTTCAATGGAAAAGAAGCTGTCATCTTAGGTGTCAGCTACAAGAAGGATGGTGAGTGGAGATTCAAAGCAGTCGGACTTACTAGCAATTCGCAGTCTATTGCTGACATCGCAAGAAATGATGTACCTCAGATACTCTAAGAAGTATGATATGTTTTACTGACTTTAAGTTTAAGTACGAGTCGTACAAAGACTTAGCAGATAACCTATCAGATCCTGAGTCATCTATGACATCATCCAAACTTGAATTCATCTTCATGAGTGATACTAACCTCTATATGTTTATAGGATATCTACTTTCTGAAGGTGTTAATAGTGAAGATATATCTGATATAACTCCCATGCTGGACGATTTAAGATGCAAAGATATCGAGGATCATTCAGAAGGATGCTATGTTATGATAAACTTCACTCCCAGAAACTTTGAGAAATATAGGAATGTAATCCGTAAATTCTCAAAGAGATTCAATATGGCGACTAGTGACTACTAGAAAGAAAAGGAGAAGAATGAAACTCCTAGCACTAGATACATATTATTTTGATACGTATGCTAAAACAGTTGGAATAGAGTTCAGTTCATGGGATGACTCTGAACCGTATAGGACCTATGTAGATTATTACTTTGATACAAGGTCTGATTACGTTCCTGGAGAATTCTATAAACGTGAACTCCCCTGCATACTGAGTCTACTGAAGAGATTTCAATTGGACCCTAAGAACTATGATTTTATACTGATAGATGGGTATGTCTATCTTTATGAGGATCATACTCCTACTATTAAATCTGGACTCGGAGCTCATCTGTACCAAGAGATTCATAGCAGTACCCCTATTATAGGTATTGCTAAGTCTGTTCATGGCACATCTGATGATTACTACGAGAAGATTTATAGAGGAAAGTCCAAAGCTCCATTGTATATAACTTCGGTAGGACTTCCAGCAAGCATCAAAGTATGTGTTATCTATGCATGGGAAGTTCAGGATACCAACAATCCTTAAAAAGTTGGACAAACTTACAAAACTTTAGTAAAAATGAACAAAGAATTAATTCTTAAGGATGGCGTCATTGACGCTGAGGAAACTGCTGCTATCAAAGCTGAACTCTTGGCGGATGGCAAAATTGACCGTGACGAGGCCAACGATCTTTTCGAACTGAAGGATAAGGCTGAGGAGCTCTGCGACGACTTCAAAAAGTTCTTCGTAGAAGCCATTGTAGCCCACATCATGGAGGATGGGAAAGTCGATGAGGAGGAGATCGCATGGTTCAAGGAGAAAGCCGGAGCCGATGGTGAAATCGACGAAATGGAGCAGGAGATCGCTGATAAGTGCGGCATCCAGTTCTAGTAACTAATTATCACCTTGACAGTGGGAGTTCTCTATACAGAGATTCCCACTGTCTTTTATTTAAACTTAATTCATGAAGGAAATTAAAGCTACTGGATCGTCAGTAATAGTGAAGATTCAGAAGAAGAAAGAAGAAACTCTAGAGAGTGGACTCATAATCAGCGCAGAAGAGTCTGAGAAGGATCTCGGAGTTCAGGACGCTACTGTAATATCTGCAGGACCTGGAACTCCCAAGAAACCTATGCCTAATCTTGGGTATGGATCTATGATCATCATCAACAAGTTCTCAGGACTTCTTATTGAGTCGACATCTGAGTATGATATCAAAGTCGTCGACTGTGATGACGTAAAAGGAATCTACTGCTAAGTGAACAAACTAAATAACTTATTGAGATATAATGGCAAAAGATATTAAATTCTCGATAGATGCCAGAGAGGGCATTCTGAATGGAGTTAACAAACTCGCAGATGCAGTAAAAGTTACGTTAGGTCCTAAGGGTCGTAACGTAGCGTTGTCTACTCCAGGACAACCTCCTAAAATTACGAAGGATGGTGTATCTGTAGCACGTGAAATTACGTTAGTAGATCCCGTAGAAGATATGGGAGCTCAGCTGATTAAATCCGTAGCTCAGAAAGTAGCTGACGATGCAGGTGATGGTACTACTACTGGTACTGTACTGGCACAGGCTATAGTGAAGAGAGCGATGAAGAATATCGTAGCTGGAGCTGACCCTATGCTGATCAAGAAAGGTCTTGATCATGCATGCTCTGCATACGTAGAGGTCATCAAATCCTTCTCTGAGGAGGTAGGTGATGATATGACCAAGATTCGTCAGATCGCCACTATCTCTGCAAACAACGACTCTGATCTCGGAAATCTCATAGCTGATGCTATTGAGAAAGTAGGGAAAGAAGGAGTCGTAACTGTAGAGGCAGCTAAAGGAACTGATGACTCGATCAGTGTGGTAGATGGACTTCAGTTCCCCAAAGGATATGTATCTCCGTACTTCGTGACAAATCCTGAGAAGATGATAGCTGAGTACGACAACCCTTCCATTCTTATCTATGATAAGAAGATTTCATCTGCGAAGAGTATCATCAATGTACTTGAGAATACTCTGAAAGCAGGTAAGCCTCTTCTCCTCATTGCTGAGGATTTCGAAGGAGATACTTTGACTACTCTGGTAGTCAATCGTATGAGAGGGAACATCCCTGTAGTGGCAGTAAAGGCTCCTGGATTCGGTGATAATCGTAAGCATTGGCTGGAGGATATTGCCCAGGTAACTGGAGGCACCTTCATCAGTGAGGAGAAGGGTATGAAACTTGAGGATATTACTCTTGACATGCTCGGAAGTTGTACGAAACTCACTGTAACCAAGGATGATACTACTCTCACTGGAGGTGCAGGTGATTCTGATGAACTCAAGGAGTATGTAGAAGGACTTCGTGCTCAGCATGATAGCACTGACAACAAGTATGATCAGGAGAAACTGCATGAGCGTATTGCTCGTCTCGCAGGAGGAGTGGCTGTCATCTACGTAGGTGCAGGATCAGAAACTGAGATGGCAGAGAAGAAAGATCGTATCGACGATGCTCTCTGTGCTACTCGTGCAGCTCTCGAAGAAGGAGTCGTAGCTGGAGGTGGAGCCACTTATCTCCATGCTAGTGAGATTCTGAATATATCTAAGGATATGGAGCAGGATATGATCACTGGTATGATGATACTGAAGGAATCCATGTCTGCACCTCTTCGTCAAATCTGCAAAAATGCAGGAGTCCCTGAAGAGATCGTGGTAGATAAGATTAGGAACACTCATACTGAGTGTGGTCATAATTACGGTTATGACGCTCGTACTGATACCTACGGGAATCTCCGTGAGAAGGGTATCATCGATCCTACGAAAGTAGCTCGTGTAGCTCTCGAGAATGCAGTATCCGTAGCTGGCATGATTATCACTACGGAAGCTGCAGTGTATGATCATCCTGAGGATAAGAAGGATGCAGGCCAGCATCAAATGGCTATGCCCATGTAATAATATAGTGGAGGGTGGTCAACTGCGATCACTCTCCATTATTAATAACTATACTAAGTTATGAAATTACATAAAGAAGTATTCGAAGGAATGATGAGTACTGCATTTAATGGCAGTATAGAATGGGGACTTACTGAGCTAGCAGCAATGAGATGTCTCAAAATCATACTTGAGGAGGCAGAAGATTATGACGATCTTCCTCCCAGATTCAAGGAGGTGATTCCAGAGAATCTCATGGGATTCCTCGTAGGTGATTCTAGCGATGATATGGAGTCAACTGACGAGGATTGGAAGAAACTCCATGACGAAATAGATAACGAGTATGACTAAACAAACTAAAGACTCATGAAACAATTTAAAGGATTGACTTCATCGGAAGTCGAAAAATCACGATCGGAGAATGGTCAAAATATCCTGACTCCCCCAGAACGTGATCCATGGTGGAAAGTACTACTTAGTAAATTTGATGATCCTATCATCAAGATTCTTCTAGTAGCCACTGTCCTATCGATTATCATCGGTGTAGTGAAGAACGAATACACCGAGCCTATCGGTATTATCATTGCAGTACTCCTTGCTACTGGAATTGCATTCTGGCAGGAGTGGAGTGCTCAGAGTGAGTTCGATATCCTAAATAAAGTGGATGACGATACTAAAGTAAAGGTAGTCCGAGATGATGTAACTCAGTACATCTTCAAGAAAGATTTAGTACTTGGAGATATTGTACTCCTGGATGCAGGTGAAGAAGTTCCTGCAGATGGGATTGTACTTGATTCAGTAGGATTCAAAGTTAATGAATCATGCTTAACTGGAGAGTCCGTACCAGTGAAGAAATCCAGCACTAAAAGTCCTGGAGATTACGCATACGATACAAACTTGATATTGAGAGGAACCATAGTCTCTGAGGGGTCGGCTGTGTACAGAGTTACTAAAGTAGGTGACGCTACAGAGATCGGTAAACTCAACAAAAGTTTAGGGAAGAAGTAGAATGGAGAAGAATTTAAAATTTCCTTGGATTTATGGTAGAATAAAATCAGAGAATCCTGATTGGTCTGAGGATCAAATCCTGATCGAGTACAAAAGAATCTACTCCAGTCATTCTTATGAATCCATACTTGAGAAATATGGTAAAGAACGCGCTGACGCTATGAGAGCTAGAAGAAAGTATACTAGTTCAAAACAATACTATATAGATAAGTATGGAGAAGTGGAAGGTGAAGAAAGGTGGATAAGAAGAAATAAGACAAGAGCGGTCACTCTAGATAAAATGATACTAAAACATGGGCCTGAACTAGGTCCTATAATGTATCAGAACTGGATAGAGTCATGCAAGAATACTTTACCTAACTTTCAGAAGAAGTACGGAATAGAGGAAGGTACTAGAAGATACAACTCCTGGTTAGGATCAAAGGGAGTAAACTTAGAGAATCAGATCCGTAAATACGGTGAAGAATTAGGACTCATAAAGTACAAACAAAGTGTTGAGAATAGGAAGAATACTCTCGATAATTTTATAAAACGTCACGGAGAGGTTCTAGGTCGATTGAAGTATGAACAGTATGTTCAGAGATCCAAGAATACTTTGGAGAATTTTCAGAGGATATATGGAGAGGAAGAAGGATTACTAAGACATAGAGAGTATGTAAAGAAAGCTACTAGTCCAATGATCCCTTACTCGAAGATTTCTAAAGAATTATTCGATAAGTTAATTAGTAAGTTGAATCTCAATCGAACTGAAGTACTATATGCTGATAATGAATATCAGGTACCTGTGACAATGCCATCAGGAAGAGATTATGTATTCAGTCTTGACTTCTACCATATTCCATCAAAGAAGGCCATAGAATTCTTTGGAGACTTCTGGCATAAGAATGCAGGAGGAAAGAATTCAGAGGCATTCTCTGACGAAGAATTGAAGAATCAGATGAACTGGGACCTAGATAGGATAAACGCCCTCCTAAAGACTGAGGAGGTATCTGATATCTACATAGTATGGGAGTCAGATTATAAGTTAGATCCTGATAAACTCTGAACGAATTAACAGACTATTTACTAAAATGAAAACGCCATTAGAGAATCAACTAGATAAACTAGCTAGACTGATATGCAAAGTAGTATATTGTATAGCGGGGACCCTACTAGTAACTTTAGTAGGGAAATTCCTAATCTTCCAGGAGTATATAGGTATGGACTGGATGGATATTACTCAGCAATTACTGATGTATGTGATGTTATGTGCTAGCATAATAATTTGTGGAATTCCCGAAGGACTCCCAATGAGTGTATCTCTAGCATTAAGTTATGCATCTAGAAAGATGTTAAGGGATAACAATCTTATCAGAAAGATGAAAGCTTGTGAAACTATCGGAGCTGCTCAAGTGCTATGTACTGACAAAACCTCTACACTCACTCAAGGTAAAATGTCTGTAGTTCATACTTCAGGACCTAAGAATGGACTGAGAATTCTGAAGTCTGACCAAACTGCTATTATCAACAATATCTGTATTAACTCTACTGCATCTCTCGATCAGAAGGGTAATACTGTAGGTAATCCAACTGAAGGTGCACTTCTTAGGTATGCATTGAATACAGGTATTATGTATGAGGATATCCGTCAAGGGATGAAGATCATCAATCAGGTTCCATTCAATTCTGAATCTAAGTACATGAGTACTAAAGTGAAGATGAATGGTAATAAGACTGTTACTTACTACAAAGGAGCTCCTGAGGTGATTGCTCAACTCTGTGAACTCAAGAAACTTCTAGGAGTGGAAGAGCAGCAGAAGAAAGGACGTCGAGCTATCTCCTTTGCATCTAGGACTATCATTACTAAAGATGATCAGATTACTGATACTGGGATTCAGTATAATGGATCATGCTTCATAGAGGATCCCATCCGTCCTGATGTCCCTGCAGCAGTCAAAGATTGCTATAGCGCAGGGATTGATGTGGTGATGATGACAGGAGATAACATTACCACTGCTACTGAAATCGCTCGCCAAGCAGGATTTGATAGGACTAATATCCAAGGAAATGTGAAGGATCCTATCTGGGCTATAGAGGCCAAGGATTTTAATGACTATGCATGGGGAGATCCTCACTGCGGGTATCCTAACGTTATAGCTCGTTGTAAACCTGAGGATAAACTCAGCATTGAGAAGGAGTTTATGAGGCTAGGGTACGTTGTAGCAATGACTGGTGACGGGGTTAATGATGCTCCATCACTTAATCATGCTAATGTAGGACTCGCTATGGGATCAGGGACTTCTGTAGCGAAGGAGGCCTCGGACATTGTACTACTGGATGACTCATTCCCATCGATCGTGAAGGGAGTGAAGTATGGACGCAGTCTGTATAAGAATATTCAGAGCTTCTTGTACTTCCAGTTAGTAGTGAATGTAGCATGCTGTCTCACTGCATTGGTAGGACCCTTCTTAGGGATTGAAATTCCCTTCACGATCATGCAGCTCCTCTTCATCAATCTAGTGATGGATACGCTAGCATCCCTAGCATTGGCTACTAGTGGAGCTGATGATTCAGTCATGAAGGAGAAGCCGAGAGATCCTAAAGAATTCATCATTACTAAGAAGTTAGGACGGTCGATTCTCACTGTAGGAGGGATCTTCTTTGCTATAATGGTAACTATGATCCTTGACATGAAGTATAAGTTCATTCCTGGGATTGAATTAAACCTTAGTGAATTATTCGCATTCTTTATGATCCTGGTATGGATGAATCTCTTTAATGCACGAGTACTAGGAAAAGGGAGATCTATCTTTGATGGATTATTCTCCAATAGGGTATTCGTATTCATATCAGTACTCATATTGATCTGTACAATATGCATAGTTCAATTCGGAGGTGAAGCATTTAGAACTGAACCTTTGAGTCTCACGACTTGGGGAGTATTGTTCCTATTGGCGAGTCCGGTTATTATAGTACCTGAAGTAATCAAGTTAATCAAGAAGAAATGAGAACTAGGTGGAGACCCTTCATACCAGTAGAAGATCCTGATGGAATTTATTGTCCTATCAGGACTACTATGGTAGGTGACTGTAGTAAGATTCTGAAGGAAATAACCAAACCCGATAAGAAACATGGGAATATAGTGAAGTTTCATGACATCACCGATCACTTCTTAACTAGGTATTCTCCTGAGACTCAATTTGCAGTTGTTCAGAGATACACTACGAATGAGAAACAGATAGGGATGCTACTTCAGAAGATAAATGATCCAGTTTATAATATGGTGATGCTGTATGATAATCGAATCTATGTAGGATATATTCAACCTGTATCTACTACTTTCGGATTCGATATAAAGTTTCAGAAAGCATTAGTATATAGAGATTGGAAGAGATCTATGGATGCTTGGGATGCATACATAGGGACTAAGATCACTATGATTACTGAAGAGATTAAGAACCGTCAGTGAATTGACTGATAGGACTGAGAAGAATTCTTCTCAGCCCTTCTTTATTCGACCCTTCAAACCCTTATGAATGGAGATATAAATAACCAACTTAAATTTAAAAGTAACATGGAGACTAAAGAGAAAACGATCAGAAAAAAGAAACTTACGAGAAAATCAGATCTTAATCTGATAGCAAGACTTAACAGTCCTGTAAGAAAGGATATGAAAGGAGCAGTTATTACTTTTGCTCCTCAAACTTATAAAGAACTTCCTGCATACAGATTCTATAGTGATGCGGATCGACTCCAGGATGGAAAGAAGACTCATGTGCTGAGTCTTCGTGATCGGGAGATAACCTGCAAAGGGAATGCAGGTAAAGTTCTTACTCACAAATTTAAAACTCAGACTGAGGCTGATAAGTTCTGGGAAGAACTCACTGGCCTAAAAGTATCAATCAATAATAAAGTACTGTCTGAGGAAGATACGAAAACTCAGATGCTCATGATGATCCCTGAGAGTCAGAGAGTGACTAGTCAAAGATACAAGTCACCTCACGATGCAAGCATGAGACTGAGATCTCTCCTCAATGGAACAAGATCCAAAGAGGGAGAGATGAAGATCCTGGATGATACAAAGAATATCACTCCGGATCATATGGGATTCGTGAAATCCCAAGCACTGAGGACTATCTACAAGAACGGAGAGATGGTCCAAGTCACTCATAAACTCCAGTTGATCGGATCCACCATTAAGGTGATCCCTGTATCTCAAGTGGAGGATTATGATGACTTCTCAGTAGTTTATTTCAGTGAACATAAAGCTGCTGAATTCTGGGGGAATCACGTAGGAGCTACGTTGAATCGAGATTCAGCAGAAGAAGTGGTAGTAGAACTTGACAGGAACAAGTACCCTACTATCAAGGAAGGACAATTACTGAAACTGAATACCAGGAGTATCCTGCTTGTGATTAAAGTGGGAAATTCTCTGAAAGGTATCAGTGTATCTAGCAACCCTGGTGATGGTGAACGATATGTACTTGATATCGAGAGGCTCACCAAGAAGTTAGATCTCACTCTGAAATCTTCCTATATCAGTGTAGTAGAGATCAGAGAGGTCTCGGATCCCAGATTCATAACTGAAGAAGGGTTCGAAAAATGCAACAAAGTATGGACAAGAAAGCATGAGGTAATTGTATTCAATGGACTCCAGTACCTGAAGGAGGACTTTATGAGTGCAGTAACGTGCTTAAATCCTGTAGACGAAGAATTTCTTAAAGAATTGAGGAAAGATGATGAACTCCAAAGTGAGTAGAGTTACAGTCGATAAAGAGACTAACTCTATAATCGTGGATGTAAATCTGGATGAGGAGAATAAGAACTTCCTCCTTCATGCAGCAAGAGAGGTATCTATCATCAAGGGATACTCTCCTGACAAAATAGACGAACTTCTGACTAAACTCAAGAAATTAACATTCGAAAAGTTGGTCGTAGAATTCGACAAGGAATTCGGAGATGTGACTGAAATTCATAACGAATTGAAGTAGAAAGATAGAGGCAATTGCCTCTATCTTTTTTTTTATCCCTATCATATCCACTAACCGTTCTAAGCCTTATCTCTGAGTGAAATTGAAATATAGAATAACTAGAATTTCTCATCATGATAATTGAAGAGGTATATGCATATGATACTGAATTAACAGATCTGATAGTACCTGAAGGTAAACTATATTACAAATCCAAGTTTCTCAAATCTTTGGACTATGAAAGGTATGCCAATGTATTGAGAAGTAGGAAGGTACTGAAGGATATAAATACAGTATTCTCAGCGAAAGTAATTATAGACGATGATCTATCACTTATACACTCTAGAATCCTAGAGTCCCAAGAGGTCGATGTAGTTATTCATCCTGACCATTCAGAATTCTACATGAAGATAAAAGGATCATCGAAGAAAGTTCCTGAAGAAATAAGTAGATTAGTAGAGAAATATCTACTAGATTACATGTCTACTATGGAATCCTTCTTGATCGATAAGATCATAGATCCAAAGGTTTATAAATTCAGTGAAGGAGTACTTGAGTCTATCGGGGAGAACTTATCACCTAGAGAAGCACTAAAGTACTCCAAAGTCAATGAATTAATAATATCAGAGTATGATGACCTAGTCTACCTTCATCAAGATATTTATTTTAGAAATCTAGTATTTAATAAAGTTAGCATGGGAGATGAAGTGATCTTGGACTGCTATCATCCTGAGGTCAGATCTCTCATCGTTAGATCAGATAGTTTCCTAAATCTAAGGGTTCTCCAACCTCTAGTATCACTAGAAATATATGATCAGTCTTGTGTAACAATAGTATCAAGTACTAGCATAAGAAGATTAGGAGTAACGAATAGTGAGATATTCCTATTAGGGGATAATAACATAAATCATCTTGAGCTAAACTTACAGTCAAAGATACTGGGAATGAAGAATATGAGGGTTAGGCATCTAAATCTCAATAGTTTTGGAATATATAATAGAATGCCTACATTCGAATGTTCTGAAGTATCTCTGAATTCTATGACTCTAGATAATAGGGTACTAGATCGAATAATTACTGAACACTTAATAGTCAAAGGATGTGATATATGCTCATATATTAATGATCTTCTGGGACTTCCCAGTGAATCATTGGAGATAATTAACTCCAAGGATTCATCCACTATCTATGAAATAATAGGAGAAGTACATCCTAAATTAGAGTTAATTATGTCATATTACTATGATACTAAGAATAAGGTGTTGATAAAGAACTCTGAATTTGATAGTCTTCACCTAGCGGGAATCAAAGGCAGCCTTATAGATCTTTATCTCAGCAATGTAAAATCTTCAATAGTAGATATTACAGACTTCTCAGTAAAGATAGATCATATAATCTCCGATGAAACGTCTATATTTTGCATAGAGGATATCAACCATGAGAATTATATATCAGATTCAGTCATAAATAATCTGCAGGTACTGGCATTTAATTTCACCCTCAGCATTGCTAATTGTACCATAGGTATTATGTCATCTCCTACTATATCAGAATTAACTAATAGCAGAGTAGGTGAATTAGAGTTATCAAATGATTACTCCTCCTTATCTATGATAAACTCTAAGATAGGGACTCTCAAGATACTAGGAAATTGTGCTGATTTCGTGACAAAGAGGGATTCGGAGATAGACCTGATGATAATAAACTGTCATCGCATGGCTACAACGTATGATGATAATCCTTTCAATCCTGACAGGATAAAAGTAAATAGACTTCATCTGATACTGAATTGGTATATATCCAGCTATAGAAAGAATTTCGGGTACATGAGGATTCTAGATAGTCTATTAGTCACTAATGAGCTAGTTTTGTATATTCACGAAGGAGTGAGACGTACTCATGAGTACAGGAAATTTTCTGAGTTCATTACTCCAGATTGCCAGATAGTAACTAGTAAGTCTACATACAATCTTCTAATGAAGAAACGAGTCATAGATTCAAGTACCAAGGTAAAAATCATATCAAACAACGAACTGAAGAAAACACTGGGAATTTAGCTTCTAGGCCTTAATTATGAACAAACTAAATACATCAAACAATATGAAATTAATAAGAATTTTAGGTGAGCTGAGATCAGCCTATCCTGAACTTATGATTAAATGTGTAGCAGGATCTGATGATACCGAGATATTTATCTACACAATGGGCCTAAGATCGAAGTCTCAATTCAAGAGTTTCTACGATATGGCTCAGACATTACTACCTGAGTACAAACTAACATTGGCTGAATCCAAGGTGCCTGACACAAAAGCTCCTTACTGCATAATCACTGAGAAGTATGAATCTTATGAAGATTTGAATCTCTATGAAGTCGAATCTGGGAGAAATGAAATCTTGATCACTAATCAGGATCAACTGGATTCTATCCTAAAGTCAAGTAAAGATGAACTTGAGAAGATAGTATCTGAGAAAGAATCTATCGAATCGAGAGCAGAAGATATAAGAAGACTTCTGGGAGTAATTGAAGCTCTATCTGGAGTCACGATTGCTGATGATAGTGACTATGTTCTCAGTATGACTGATGGGCAAATCCTAGGTGAATGCTACCGTTATTCAGTCTCTAAGAAACCTGGGTATAGATTAGGAATCCTAATAACTAGCAAATCAGAACTCTAGTATATCAATGTATTATATCTACAAGTTATCATTAGATAATAGGACCTTCATCTTTCTCACAACTGAAGGAGATAGGAAACGTTGGACTAAAGATATTAAGAAAGCTAGAGGATTCTCTACTACCAGACAAGCTGAACTTTTCTTGTCAGGACTCGATAAGAAACCTTGTGGTTATTCTATAGGATCTGAAACTACAATCAGCAAGTTAGTAGAGAATAATAGCAAGTATAATAAAGTATATGATGACTTGTTAGAACTTCTTTCATGAGATGAATCTAAAGAATAGTACATATTGTGTTATAATGGCTGGAGGAATAGGAAGTAGATTCTGGCCATTAAGTACCAAGGAGAGACCTAAGCAATTTCTGGATATACTAGGGACTGGCAGAACTCTTATCAGAGATACATTTGAGAGATTTAAGAACTACGGTATTCCTGTAAAGAATTTCTTAGTAGTTACAAATATCGAGTACACTGATCTAGTAAGAGATTCTATCCCTGAGTTAACTGATCAGCAAATCCTAGGAGAACCTATTATGAGGAATACTGCACCAGCTGTGGCTTATGCAGTGACTAGGATTCACGAAGGAGGAGCGAAAGTGATAGTCACTCCTGCTGACCATAGGATTACTAATCTGGATAAGTTCTACTCTGTACTAGACTCCTACATGAAATCCACTAAATTGGATTCAATCCATATCATAGGGATTAAACCCACATATCCATGTACTGAATATGGATACATCCAAGTGGAGTCTGAATTAAAGTGTGAATCAATACTAACTAGAGTAGAGAAGTTCAAGGAGAAGCCTGACCATCAAACTGCTCAGGAGTATCTGGACTCTAAGAAATTTCACTGGAATTCTGGACTATTCATGGGAACTGTAGAGGCATTCCATGATGCGTTCTCGAGAGATCTTCCTGAAGTATGGAGAATCTTTAGTGAAGAATTATCGGAGGATACTATCTACACTAGAAGAGTTGCTTACGAAAAATGTCCTTCCATTTCATTTGATTATGGAATCCTGGAGAAGAATCCATATGTGATGACTATAGCTAACTGTGACTTTGGATGGAGTGATCTGGGATCATGGAGGACAGTCCATAAGATCCTAGCAGGAGAGGACCTGGATTTAGCAATTTCTCCTAATAAGAAGAAAGTGGTAGTACTCACTAGAAAACCTGTCATCGTAGTAGATACGGAGGACGTACTACTCGTGATGGACGCAGATACTCCAGAAACTGAATTCAAGGATGAAATCAAGAAATTCATTTAAGAGGAACCGTACGGTTCCTCTTATTCTTTTATCCAATTAATCCTAACCCTTCATACCCTTATTGGTGATAAATAAATCAACTAATATAACCAATATGGAATACATTTACAGAGATTACGAGTACAAAGTGATCAAATTATTGAAATCACTGATTTTATCAGTATGTGTAATGTCAATAATTGTAGTAGTATGTACTATCTTAGTACTGACCAGGAAAGAGACTACTACTGAAAAGATGGTATTAGTGAAGGAGGTACCAACTAAATTATCAGAGAATAATACCTGTGAACCTACTGAATTCAAAGTAACTGCAACAGTTTATCATGCAGTTGAGGAACAGTGTAACTCTGATTTCCTTACAACCGCAAGTGGTCGTAGGATCAAATCTACTGAAGAGGCGTATGATCATAAGTATATAGCAGTATCTAGGGATCTCTTAGAGTACTTTGAGTACGGAGATAGAGTTATGATATCTGGAACTGGTATCTATGATGGTAAGTACGTTGTAGCTGACACCATGAATAAACGATTCAAAGGATACATCGATATTCTTATCAATCCTGATATGAAGGTTGGAAAGTGGAATAATGTAACTATCACTAAAGTATGACATCTGAAGAGAAGCTTAAAGCAATCGAAGAGAAATTCGGATTCGAATTCCCTAAGAAGATGAGGGAGGATCTCCTGAACCATTCAGGAGAAGAAGTAGATACTGAGATAAATGAGATTATTTACTCTCATCCTTATGAACCTTTTGGAGTTCGTCAGCAAACCTACATCTTTGATCAGTACCCATCCATAGATGAGATGTATAATGAGAATGTGGATGAGCACTTGTACGGTCTCTCAGTACCTGAGAAAGCTATGAGTGATGATCAAGCACTCTGGGATTGGATCTATGACATCTGGGGATATGATAAATCTGAAGTTTCTGAGGATGAGGCTAAACTTACCGAGGAATTCCTGCGTGAAAATATTGTACTCATAAACTATGGAGATATTCAACTCATGATGAATACTAAGAAAAAGTACTTCTTCATGTTCTATAGCGATGGAGAGGAATTCTATATGGAACGAGGGATCGTAGCTAAGAGTTGGGAAGAATTAACTGGAAGAATATGATAACTAAAGAAGAAATTCAGAAGAAGAACGAAGAGTTCGGTAGAACATTCATTAAACCGTTCCTGACAATTACGTTTGGAGCACTTATTCTCCTACTTATTCTTATCGGAGTACTATCACGTGAGAGAACTTCTGCCACTGAAGTTAATACTTCAGTTGAGAATAAAACTCCCGATGTGATATTCGAGAGTAAGAATGTCTATAAAATTGGATATGGATATGTCGGTACTCGAGAGGATGGAAGTAAGTACATGATAGTATTCAGAGTCAATGATAAAGCTGGAGGAGTCGCAGTAGTAGATAATATCTAGAATTCAATAGGAGGGAGCCGTTGGCTCCCTCCTATATTCACTCACCCTTCAAACCCTTATTAGTGAATAAATAAGAAACAACAAATTAATATAAACTAACGAATTAAAATTATGAAAAATTTAATGATTTTGATGGCGATGATCGTAGGAATTACGATGACGTCTTGTGGAGGAAATAACAACTCCAACAAAATGACAGTTGAAGAAATTCAGCAGATGAAACTCGATTCAATTAATCGAGTAGTGGATGAGTTCACTACTAAGAACTCACTTAACACTAACTATACCATCCTGAATGCTGCAGGAGATGGTCTTCTCTATTCAGTAGAGAAAGACAACTCTAAGAACTACGCAGTAGTGAAGAAATCGGATATCAGTACTGGGAATACTGAACTTGCATACAATCCCAACGAAAGATATGAAGTTCAGGAGGTTCTGAGGATGAATAACGGATCAGGATATATGTTTTTCATGAAGGAGAAGAGCACTAAGAGTCGTCCTGACTATCTAGTCACTACGTACAACATCATAGAAGATACGGTAGTTAATAGGGTAACTATTGATGGATCTAAGTACTATAATGTAACGTACGGAGCTGGGCACGGAGATGACTATGAGGTATCATTCAACTCTGATTGGTATCTTTATGATGTAGTAGGACCGATAAAAAGATCCGTAACCTTTGATACATCAACAGGAGAGATGCTGACTAATCGTACTATTACGATATTCGAGGATGAACTGAATACTAATGACTATGTAAATCAGAAGTTGACTCCGACTGGAGTGCAAGATCCACTCGTAGAAAAGTGGGCAAAAGGGATGTCTAATCCTGAGATATATCTGATGACATGGTCCGAGAATCCCATAAGATTCAAAGAAGAGTATGGATCTGGATACCATCCTATCACTGGAAAGATTGAGTCTATCCACGATGGAAATGGATCTACCAATCTCATTGACTATGTATTTGGTCCTGATGGATATCTTGTGGTGCTCAGTGCCGAGGCAGGAGATTCTATGATCGGAATCAAGTGCTGGATCACTGATAAGAAGATAGCATCAAAACTTTCAGTAGGACAAGAGCTGACTGTATGGGGATCATTAAGAGTGGATAACAGAGGAGAATATCTGGAAGTTCCCAATGCAGTATGTAGTTTTGTCGATCCCTTCATCAAAACTGAAGGTGATAAGATAGCAGCTAAGATGTACTTACAGGATGCTATGTATTATGCAATGCGTAATGGATGGCTGAGACCTGAGTAGTCTTAGGAATGGAGAATAGAGGGCATTGCCCTCTATTTTTTTTTATTCATCCTCACCTTGAAACCCTTATGGGTGATGAAAGAAATTAATAACAATAATATGCATAACGAACTGAATTGGTTAATTAAAAATCTCGAGAGGTTAATTAAGAATCCCAATGATATCCTTGAATCTGTAGTGACTCTGCAGAAGATCAAGTATAAGATACTCAGTATTCTAGAATCTGAGGATCAATTCCAGAGTAAGGAGATATTTGAAGGATGTTTTAGGATCATAGACAAGTACTCGGAAAGAGGTATCAGAGCTATCCCTAGAACTATACTGATGAACTTATCAGAGTATTTAAGGAGTAAGGGAGTAAAACTCATAAAGATATCTCATGCCAGTACTGATGGGAGTGAGTACCATGAGACTATATCATTGAGTCAACTACAACGCTTGATCAATGATCTAACTATGATTATGACTGTATCCAAGACCGAAGATATCAGCATAGAGGATATTAATAATTCTATCAGAAAGTTGTATAATTGAGTCTAGCGAAGAACAAGGACCCATTAAACACTCCTATACGACCTTTACAGACTTATTAGTGATAAAGGACAATCTTTATCATATGTATAATCTGATATAAACGAATTGATATGAAACCTGAAGGATTATTTAATGAGGAGTATTTCACTAGCCAATCAATAGCTAAAAGTAAAGAAGGAATTATTGATCAGATAGTAACCCATCTTCTGAAGATCAAGTACGGATTTGATGAGGATAGAGATCGGGATAAACATATATCCGATGCAGCAGGATGGATCTGGGAGGTAAGAAATGATATAATTTCAGATAAATCCAATGCTACTGCAGTACAAGTAGGAACAAGTTATAAAAGGATCAATATAGCTAAGAAAGCTATAAAGATTACTCAGTTATTTAAGAAGAATTATAAGTTCTCAGGATCTGTATCATCCTACGATATAGAGGATATGGTGGATATCATGACCAACTGTATCATAAACTGTACTAGGAGATCAGATATAAATGAGATGATAAGTCATTCACTTAGATCTGAGAAACTAAAATCCTACTCTGAAATAATGAGAGAACGGAATCTTAGAAGAGCATTCGATAAAGAATGAGGCATACGCCTCATTCTTTTTTTTTATCTAAATTAACGCGGAAGGGCAAGGGTAGCAGCCTTAATTGTGAACGAAGAAGATAATAAATATCAAATAATATGAAGGAGTATAAGGACATATCTGCAGAATTTGCTGGAGGATTCATAAAAATGAATTTTCTGAATGGGCAAGTCATGCTACCTGATCGATATGGAGGATTCGTAATCTCTCCAGGTTGTGGATCAGGGAAAACTACAGTTATAAGAGATATTATAAGGAAGAAGTTTAATAAAGGAATCTTATATTCTGCATCTACTATTGAAGAATGCAATCTCATGTATCAATTCTGTAAAGAGTTAGTAGATGAGATAAATGACCCTAGTAAACTGACTCTTGATGATATAGTAGTTCTCCATTCAGGAGCAGGAGAAGGAGTAGACAACAAAGAGTGGAGAAAGAATCCATCATCACTAATGAGTAAGAAAATTCTAATATGCACTCATCATAAGTTGATGTATGAATTCATCATCTACTTATTAAGAACTACTTTCAACAAACAAATCATACATAATGATGTAACTAGTGTATTTAGGCTAGCTGGAATGGGAATACCCATGGAGGGAGTTACGCTAGACCTCCCTAGAGAATATGTATTGATTGATGAACTTCCCACTCTCAGTCCTATAAAATTCACTATTACTCAGGACTCTATGAAGTTACTAGCTCACAAGAGTGTAGAAACTGAACTATATCAAATGGGAACTCAGTTGATGAGAAGAACTAAGAATATCAGTTACGAGGAGCCTATAGATCTACTAGAAATGAAAGAGTATTATGATTCACTCCCCAAAGGATCGATGAGAACTGATATTAATGGAAGTGACATGTCTAGATCTGAAGTGGATAAAGTAGTACTCAGTATACTGAAGGATAACTTCAACGAGTATATAAATATGGGTCCAAATGAGTCCAGAACTCTTAGGTACAGTATTACTGACTTTATAACTGATGACATGAAGTTCAAGATGCTGGTATTTGATGGGACTGGAGATATTACATTCTCCAAAGATCCTGTTGTAGAATCAACTGAATTCAAATTAGGTACTCATAAGTTCACTTTAGTAAACCTTGGATCACAATTCTCTAAATACAACTCTGAAGTGAATGTCAAGATTATACCCAACTTTGACTTCAAGAGAAAACTGCAAGCTTCAGAAGTGACTGAGAAAGTAACTGAGACTATTGATAAGTTATTAGAGATCATAAATAAGAATAATAGAACTCTCATAGTTACGTGGATGAATCTGAGAAGCAAAGATAAGTCCAAGGATACATTACTTGATGAATCAGTTAACGAATCAATAAAGCTATCTGATCTATATCAGAAAGAATTGGAAAGACGAGGAATCCCTCTGGATAAATTTGCATTTATTCACTATCAATCAGGTCTGGATAAGGCAACTAATAAGTTCATGGATTATGACTCTATAGTATTTCTGGGTGAGTTTCATGTACCTAACTATGTAGTCGATGAATTCAATGATACCTTCAGATGTAGATGTACAGTTCTTAGATATAGATTATATCAGGTGATCCAAGCTATATGTAGGACTAGGATTAGGTTGCATAAAGGATTGCCTATTAATGTCTATTTTACTGATGACTGGAGTGAAGAAATGATAGGAGCTGTTAAGTATTACTTAACTTCTAATAGTTCTAAAGTTACTGAAGATATTGATAATCTGAGCGAGTCAAAGCTACTTACCATGAGTACAAAAGATTCAATACTAAATCAAAAGATCAAACCTAAATGGAGATCTGATATCTCATCACTCATGGATAAATTCCCTGAAATAGAAGAGCATATCTTAAACATAGATCGAGTGAGGTCAAGAACTAAAACAGGATCTGGGGATGAAGTAAATAATCAGAAGAATATTACTATAGAAATAGTGATATCTCTGGATCAACTGAATGACTTATGCCCTAGGAAAGAAGTAAAGGTTAGATCATATGATCAACTAAGTAGGTATCTAAGAACTCATAACATAGTACTCACTATAGTATCTCAGAAAACCAATAGAGATGTGATGATATAAATGGGGGAATTTTCACGAGCATTCTATGAATTTCTTAAGGACTTAAAATTCACCCTAATTAGTAACATTATTAAATTCTTATTTCTATTCTTAACTAACTCGAGGACCGAGCTGAGCGATAGCGAAGCAAGTTCTTACGTTAGGAAGAACTTTAAACGAGGGACCGAGTGAAGAGAGGTACTACCTAACTTCATTTAACTACCATAAAGATCTGGACTAAGTACGGATTAGATATCGTATCTAATTCTACTTGACTCCAGATCTTTATTTTATCTTAACTTCAGATTCTACTACCTATCTCATGCAGATTTTATTCTGTATTAAACTCAATCTTTCAATGAAATGTCTGAATTAGATTCCCTATCTTTATGCAGCTCACGCTGCTACACATATAAAGTGGCTGCCGCTACGCTAATGGGTGGCGCACGCCCACCATGATCAACTCGGAATAGCCACTTCTGCCCTACTCAAACCCTTTCCGACCTTAATTTTGAAGTAAAGTTAATATTATGGATAAAAGTAATCCTAAAATAACAGAAATTATAGAGTGCAAAGGACTTTACATGTCTATACAGAATAGCAAAGTATCATGGAGGAGAAAGTCCTCCTATAGGAAACCTATCAAAAGATGGGTATCCAAACTTCAGCGAAGAGGAAGTAAGAAATTGGTCAAGCAGTTGACTGATAATATAAACTACAATTAAATCTATGGAAAACTTAATTAAACTTAGAAGATCTGTCTTTGAGACAAATTCGAGCAGTTCACATTCTATCAGCATTGATTCTGATGGGGTTATCGACGTAGGGAATCTAGCTAGTCACATAGATGATGGAGTATTAGTGATAGTCCCTGATGGAGAATTCGGATGGGGACCTGAGGAGTATACTGACCCTTATACGAAAGCTCAGTACTTAGTCATGCAGGCTTTGTATGAAGAGGACTCTCGAGGATCCATTTATATCGATTCAATAAAGTCAGTCCTCGAAGAAGTCACTGGAGTAGATAAGGTGATCATCTCAGGAAGGATTCTCGATAACGAGGATGAGTATGATTATGGTCATGGGTATATCGACCATCAGAGTATTGGTGAGTTCACTGATATCCTGAACGATCCCTACCTCATCAAGGAATTCATATTTAAGAGAACTTCAGAGTTAATTATCTCAAATGATAACATGTAATCCTGAAGATATCCTCACTAAGTATCAGAACGGAAATCTTCGAGTAACGATACTGAAAGATGGGACTAAGATAAGGGAATATCCTCAGGGAGAACTCCCTTATCCTGAGTTCCCTGAGAGTATAGATCTCAAAATCACTAACTACTGCGTTAATGGATGCAAGTACTGTCATGAACGGAGTAATCCTCAAGGACGTGCAGCTTCAGTAGAAGAGATCCTCACTGCAATAGACGGACTTCCTAAAGGAGTGGAGGTAGCTATCGGTGGAGGTGATCCACTGAGTCATCCATATCTTAGTACTATATTGTATGAATTTTATAAGAGAGGATTCATATCCAATATCACAATTCATCAGACTCAAGTAGGGAGTCTTATCTTTTCTTCTATCATAAGTCCTGCAGTATATCATGGTGTAGGAGTATCCGTGGTCGATCCAGATTCGATGCACTATATATCAGAACTTATGAGCGACTACGTAATGCATTTAATAGTAGGAGTGAATAAGGTACAGGATCTTATAACTCTTCATGAGAAGGGATTTAGGAAGTTCCTGCTCTTAGGGTACAAGACTTTCGGACGAGGTATGGACTATCGATTGAATCATAATCAGGAGATAGAGACTAATATCAGGGATTGGAAAGTATCTCTCTCTAAATTGATACATCTTTCATCTGATACTGTCATTTCTTTTGATAACTTATCTATAGAACAGCTGAATCCTAAAAGATTATTCATAGATCAATTAGACTGGGATAAATTCTACATGGGAGATGAGTTCACTTATAGTATGTACGTGGATGCAGTTGGAGGGACTTATGCACCTACTAGTAGGTCAGTAGATAGAACTCCTATTAGTGAGATGAGCATACTGGAGTACTTCAGAACTTATAGAGGATCGAAAGTATGACTACTGAGGATTTAATTGAGTATAATTTAAATGACCTTAAATTTGTTGAGAACTTAGTAAAATCAATTGCTGATATGATGAACGAATCCCCATATGAATTAGATGATGTAGTATCGATCCTTAGAGTCCTGCCTGTTGAGAAGCTATCAACTGACACTTTAGAATCATTAGGTATCTTCTTCAATACTGATTTGTCAAATCCATTTATGACTGAATCTCTCAAGAATTTAACTATAGATCTGGGAGAACTCCCTTATCCTGAGGATCAGGATTTAGGGATTGATGCTGTGATAATAGAAGTCTCTGACAAGGATTTATCTCAGAGATCATACTCAGCAGTAATAACCTTTACTAGAGTAGCTGTTGATAATTCTTCAGGAGGTTATCAAGTAGTGACTCGGTCAACTGTAATTCTACCTACTGAGGATCATAAGAGGTCGTTTGAATACATAATTAATCTGCATCTTGAGAAACTCATGAAGTTTATCCTATCAGAATGCAATAAGAATAAAACGCGGTCCTGGGACGGTCGTTCCCTTATTGGTGTATGAATGATATAATAATGATGGGAATAGCAGTAGTAACTACTATATTACTAGTAGTGTTAATAGTATTCGAGTACAAATACTCAAAGAAATTATGAAGAAATTACAGTACAATGTAATTCTCTATGATGTCAATCAGAGGAAGTTTATTCCTTATGATGTCTTACCTTATTTTGGAGATAGGTATAAAGAACTGACTGAGAAAAAGAAGCAACGCCTCATTACTTTTGATGAGTTCAAAGAATTCATAACTAGTGAAGGAAAGTATCAGTTCTGGTCAAGGTGTGAGTATGAGATTATTCTTCAATCATGGCCAAATCAAGATATAGATAAGAAGATTGATATCTGGGATCAGATTGAAATGAATATAGACGTGGTCACTAGGACTTTCATGGAATATGTGAAAGTATCTTAAACTATAAGAGGATTGCTCCCATAGCTCAGTTGGATAGAGCAACAGCCTTCTAAGCTGTGGGTCACAGGTTCGAATCCTGTTGGGAGTACTAAAACTCGTTGCATTTATGATAAAGAATCAAGATACTAAAGAGGTTCAAATAAAGAAATTGAAAGAGATCTATAAGAAGTACGGAGTAGATCCTTCTGATCCAGATAAGAGATTCTCTGATGATGAGTTTATGTCAGAGGATGATCTTGATACAGTTTATGAAAGTTTGAAGTATAATAGACTTCACCCAGATACTATTACTCCAATACCAGATTCGTTCTGGGAGAATGATGACGAGGCGTTATGAAGAAACGAGTAAAATTATCTAAGCAACAGATTCGTCAGTCTGAACTGGAGGTAGGAAAGACTTACAGATTTATGAAGGATCTGGAGTCCTATTCTAAAATTGTTAAACAGAAGGCTCAGTATATAAAGGACTTAATGAGGATGGTCAAGATTAATCCCATCCCACCTGAAACTGACGACTGGAAGACTCTCAAGCAATTCCCTATTCAAGGAGGTAGAGTATGTGCACTTAAGATTGATCACTATGATCGTTTAGTGTATGAACTTTTGGATGATGGAATTATCGTCTTTACAAATTGTATAGGGCATAGTTACAGAGGCAAATCCTATAGTGAATTAGAAACCCTCATAAACTGGTAAAATGGCAGCAGATACAACTAACAAAACAGTAGTAAGAGTAACTGCAATTATATGTGTAACATTCTTCCTGACATTAATCGCTATGATGATTACAATCGGATATAGTGCAAACAATAAGGGAGAATTGAAAGAGTATGTAGACTACAAACTGAAGCATACTGAATTCGATATTCAGTCCTTGGATGCCAAGGTAAATGTATTGAAAGAATATGGTGAGTCGATTCAGAAAAGTATTGACTCGCTGAGAGGTATTAACAAGATCAACCGAAGAGATATCAGTAATATCCAGTATCGGATTAATCAATTTGATGAGGAATTAACTGAAATCTTTGATTGATTCAATTTTCCACACCCTGGTCTGAGATCGTATTACTCAATTTATTGGGAAGTACCACCTACTATGTCCAAAAGACTTAGATGGATAGATAGATTATCTAGTTTCAGGATTAGACTAATAATGAGGTGATGAGTTCCTCTCATCTGACAAAGACTCATTAAATCCGGTAGTTATAATCTGATTCTATCAGAGTTTGACGTTAGAATTCTACCCACGTTCTAACTATACAATTAAGTAATTGCCAATGTCAATGGGATCCTTAGTGAGGATGGAATGCTAAGGAGAGTTAGAGATTCAATCTCTTTCACTAACAGTTATATAGTTAATTATGAATGAACATGAAAGAGTTCCAGTAGTTTATAAAGGAAAGTCCTTAATGCCTACATACTGGAAGAAAGCCAAAAGATTATGTAAAGAGAAGAAAGGTATCTTAGTAAAGGATAAGGTATTAGGATGGTACCTGAAATTAAAGGTAGATCCTAAGAATTATGATACTCAATCTATATCGTTAGGAGTTGATCCAGGAACTATGTTTGAAGGATATACTCTCTTATCAGATAAAGACTCTAGGAACTTTCAATTCAACTTCACTAGAATAATCAAGAATAAAAGAAATATAAGATCTAAATCCTCAATGAGGAGGATGTATAGACAAATAAGGAGATCAAGATTACGTCATAGACCGATTAGGGAACTTTATGGTCGCAAGAATCCCATGACTTGCACCATAAACTACTATAAATCCCATAGAGAGAATTTCTTACTTAGATTATTAAGATTATATCCAATCTCAGTAATATCTGTAGAGAATGTTGGGTATGACCATAGAGTAAAACCTGGTGGATCAGGATTCTCTAATATAGAGCTATCTAAACATTATTACTTTGATCTTATAAGATCTCTGGGAATAAGGTTGGTATTAGTTGATCCTCATGTGACCTCTATTATTAGAAATTCTATATTTAATAGCGAAGTAAAATTATCAGATAAGTCTACTAGAAGTTTCTTCTCTCACTGTGTCGATTCATTCTCTATTGCTTGGTATACATTACCTGGAAGGTTGACTAGTACTAGTGTACGAGTAATAAATAGGTCTGCTGACTATGTCAGAAGATCATTAGTCCAATTTAAGTCCAAAATGAAATGGAAGAAAGAGTATTATAGATTCAAGTCAGGATCTAGAGTACAAGTAGTAACCCACAACTCAAAATTGAGAAGATTGAGAGTTAGAGTTGACTTTTCACCATCTTATCATGGACCATGGAAGTACGTTTATAATACAGTATTTCCTACGAAGAAACAGTTTATTAAGAGATACGGAGGTACTATTGTGAGAGGGAACTCGAATTTTAGAACTTCCTGGAATAATTTTAAATCCAAATACTTAGATATCACTGGTATTTATAAATATCATACTATATCAGTGGTTAGCTAAGTACTAAGGTGGCCACACCCTGATAATGCTGCGCTTGGATCTATATCGCGAAGACTACGAAAACTGTACTTGTATGGCAGAAGTAGAAACTAGAGAAGATATAGAGTGGCAGAAACAGGAGGACTCCCAAGCCAAGATGGGAGGTTGGATAGTGGAGAGGATGTCAATTGCCAGCCTACTTATTGACAGATTCCATTCCAGATGATATAATTAGGTACCACCTGATTGTACTCATTGAAACAATTTTTGAAATTTATTTAACTAATGATATACATATTAGAGTATAAGGACAACTACAGAATCATCTGTGATGAAGATATGATGATTGATGAAGTACTTATGAAGAGTAATACTATCTTAGAATTACAGGATGGTCCAGGGCCTATATTACTCCTAAGGAAGGGATCATATGATACCCTATTCTCTACTCCGAAGGGATTAACAGTTCTTAATCATATTCATAGATCTGAGAAAGATCCTAAGTTGTAAGTATGTAATTTGCGGAAGTAGCTCAATTGGTAGAGCGTCAGTCCTCCAAACTGAAGGTTGCGGAATCATGCTCCGTCTTCCGCTCAAAAATTTATTAAACTAGACTATGGCTTTAACTAGAGATGAATTATTAAACTTATCCAGAGCTGATCATTTAGAGCAGAAAGTAAATGAGTACGTCGATGAAGCTAAACAGAATATAGAGTATAATATCAGATCAGGGAGACCTGACAATGCCAAATTAATAGTCTATGATGGATCCTATAGTGAAGGAGAAGTAGTACGTGATAGAGCTGCTAAGATTCTTGTGAGTGAGGGATTCTATGTAAGAACTGGATGGGAGGAAATAACTTCAGGAGGTCTTAGAGCTCCTATTATGGTAGTCTATCTCACTCCTCCAGTTGAGAAGAAACGCAAGAAAATATTTGGAATTTTCTAAATAATTACACTAAACAAACTTTAATATTATGTCAACTATCGGACAAGTAAGACGACTAATGCGTCTAGAAGAGAAACGACTGGCTAACAAACGGGAGTTCGATAATCGTCCCTACACTCAGAAAGTGTATAATCAGGATGATGTGAAGAAATTCCCGAAGAATCCTGAGAAGTGGAGAGTGATGAAGACGATCAGTCATAAAGCCAGATCATAACGGAAGTCACACCTCCGTTTTTGAATTCAGACGAGTTCGAAACTAGAAGGATGGATACAGTCCTACATGTATCCGTAGGATCCTTCTAGTCTATGATTAAAGGTCATACTGAAGAGAACGATTCAATTGGAATATTGAGAGATTTTATCGAAAGTACATCTCCAGATAAATTGAGAGAATTAGTGGACTCAATTCCTGAACTGAAAGAAGATATCCCTACAGAGGACTATATGCAGGAAGTGGATGAGTATCACAAGAACTCAGGATTCAATGAATAAACCAATCACTAAGAATATGAGATCATTCATTAGGATGTCTATGAGATGGATTCCCGTATCGATCATTGTAGTAGTATCGATATATCTATTAGGATCTTGTACTGAGAACAGAAGAGCTAAGACTTGGGGAGGGACTATGAGAGTAGAACTCGAGAAAGGTCAAAAGCTAGTTCATGTCACCTGGAAAGATTCTGGACTTTGGTATCTAACAGAACCCATGGAAGAAGGGTATGTACCTAAGACTAAGACCTTCCAGGAGAATAGTAGATTCGGAGTAATTGAAGGTAAAGTTCTATTTATTGAAAGCAGATAATTATTATGACTCATTCCTATGTAAGGATGAGTTTACTTATGCTAAGAATACTATGAAGTATCTTTATCTTCTACTGATTATCCTTCTTACTGGATGCTATTCTGATAGAACTAGTAGTGCGATACAAAGAGATGATGGTTTATTTATCAAACGTACTCCTGAGAATTTACCTAGTCCAGTTTCTACTGTAAATGGAAAATCTATCTATAAGTGCGAGATAGATGGAGTTGAGTGCCTGTACTGGTATAATATCTCCTATGGAGGGTATTATGAATTAGTCATGACCAAGAAATGATAGAATTCCTAGAAGATGCGTCATCCAGCTACTCTCCTAGAACTTGGAGAAACGCAGGAGAAGCTGATGCTACAATAGCAGTAGCAATTGACTTTAATACAGCTGGAGAAAAACTCACAAAGAAGGCTGCTACAACTCAAGGGAAATTGTTTATTCAACTTCACTTAAACTTGCAAGGTGAGATCATTCCTGAGGATTATGATCCGTTGCAGAACTTCATAAAGGAGTTCAACGATAGAGGATGCTCCATACTTAATATAGCAGGAAATGGTATCTATACCTTATCCAGGTACCATATACCTCAGCAAGTGCTGGATGCTACTATCTATAAGTTGATAGTCTATATGTTATTTCAAGGATTATGTAAGATCACTACTATTAGAAGTGGAGGTCAAACTGGAGTTGACGAGTCGGGATTGAAAGTGGGAGATTACTTATGCCTGAGAACTATCTGCCTAGCTCCAAAAGGATGGAGATTTAGGACTGAAGATGGAGATATCTATGATGAAGAATTATTTAAGAGAAGATTTGAAAGAACTCTTGGTAGGTTATGACTGATGAGGCATTCTACGCTTTAATTCTATCAATCCTCACAGCTCTTATATACCTTATACCTAGAGTGCTACGAGCTATCAGAACTCATGAGGAGGATGATATCTACGGATACCTAGCCTTATCTTGTGGAATAGTAGGAGCTAGCATAATTCCTTATCTAATCCTAGTATTCTACATACTAAAATTATTCGAATAATGTGCAAGTACTGCAGTGATTTCTTTGATCCTAGTAAAATCTGGGATATGCAAGTAGATATCACTAAAAATTCTGCAGGTCTTATGACCTTGACTCTTGAAGCTGACTCTAGGACTAATGGATTAACTGTAGTAGCTTCTTATGATTCTGGATATCAGTGGAGTTCTATAAGTAGTACTCCATTTAATTATTGTCCTTTCTGTGGAAAAAGATTGACTCCTTATAAGTCAAGGAATATTACTAATCTCAGTCCTGAGGAGCAGAAAGAGGTATTTGAGGAGTACTGCCGTATGAAGTACGGACAGATCGAGAATACTGAATTCAACGAAGGTGCAGATATTGATCTCACAGAGGAGAATATAAAGAAAGGTGAACATCCTCTACTAGGGAAATTTCCTGAATGGGTACCTGATTTACTAAAGGACGTAGGAAAGAAAGTCCGTAACACTCAAGGAGAATTCATAGGGATCTTTGAAGGAATAACCGCATCATTCGAGGACTACTACTATAGGATCCGTAGAGAAGATGGATCAATAGTATACGAGTCATGTGTAGGAAATATAAATTTCGTATAGGTCATGGATGTAAAGAAATTTGCTGAGGAGAATGACTTGAAGTACAAAGAAGCAGGCCGAGAACTCAATCTATACGAATTAGATTTGGAGTCAATATCAGAGTACAGTAACTGTCTAATAAATAGGACTCCGTACTCCATCAACTCCAAGGTTCTAAAAGTTCATCTAGAAATATCATTCCTATGTTTATGTACTGACGAAGGATTCTTTGACTACGGATGTCCTATCAATGAATGTATGGTGAGAATTAGGGAGTTCACCTACCCTAAAGACTTATCGATATCTTACCTGAATGGACTTCATGTAGAGGTAGTAGTCAATACTATAGATGATGGTCCATTACATTGGGATCATAAATGTATGGATATGAAGGAAGCTGAGTACCTAGCAGAAGAGTTCATTAAATCCTGCGTAGGAATCAGAAAGACTTTCCTCGTAGCGAATATTCAGAACTTCATGGATAAATTCGGATTCAGTGAATCTGAACTGGATAGAGGATAAAAGAGGGTTTCTAAAGGCTGAGAAACCTTATCAATAAATAATGCGAAACTAGGGATAAAAGTATCTCTAGTCTACAGATGAAATCTGTACTGATGAGCATTCAGTTCATTAGACTACTCAAGGTGATAAACATTCAGGTGCCATCGGTGACACTGGTATGTGAGGAAAGTGAGGTGGCGAATTCCTTCGCATTTAAATTGATACTGTAAAATGTATCAGCCAGTGTAATCACTTTGAGTTCTTTATAATGGAGGGTGAAACGGACAAGCGGGCCGTACCGATCTTGAAAATCGTGTGATCGTGATGAGCGATTTGAGGGCAGGACTTACTCCCTCCGCGATCCAGAGTAGTTCTGGATTATCGTTATGAATCAGGAAAGGATGTAGAGTAGCTACTGCATCCTTTCATTTAACTGATTCGTAATGATGTAATTAAATTTATTCATAACGATGAAAGTTTATAGATGCAAATGTGGTAAAGAATTTACTAACAAGCAATCCTACTGTGGCCATTGAAGGATGCCTACGAGTACCTAGATAATGGATATGTACTAGGTTTCATTAGGAATAAGCAACCACATTGAAGACTAATCGAATACACCTGATCAGGTGACTATATATAAAGTCGAAACTGAGGAGTATAGAATTTATACTCCTCAGTCTGTAATTCTTATTACACTGAAGAGACTAAATTTATGTCAGTCATAGATTTAAATAAGAATAAATATAACTTAGAAGTTGATTTTAAAAAATCACTCGAAGAATTATCATCCATGATGGATCATTTAGGAGAAGCTTCTCCATGGATCCCTGATGGACAGATAAAACGAACTGTGGATTATATACTGGCAGAATTTCCTAAGTATAAGGAAAGACTGCTAGTAGCTTATCTCCAGCAGACTACTATCTTTGCTGAAGAATGTACTCATGAAGTGGTAGTGTATGATGGTCATATTAACTATCATACTGGAGTTGAGCATGGAGAAGTCTACTGCAAGATATGTGGGAAACATATAAAAGACTATTAATATATGGCAAAGAGAATAAAGAGTACTAAGTCAAAGTCTAGTATAACTTCATCTAAGAAGAAGTCATCAACTAAACTCAAGACTAAAGTTCTCACTGAGGAGGTCCAAGTACAGGTAGTAAACGAAGAGCCTGAAGTTCATGCTACAAGTGAGGAGGAGGACCTGAAAGCTGAGGCTATTGGGAGACTGAAAGTTTATCTCAACCGTGCGGCTGAAAGTCTTATGAGTATTAAGTCGGATGCAGGGATTAACTCTATACTTGCTCCAGATCAAGTTGGTCAACTAAATACCGTGAGAGAAATAGTGACAGGATTGGTGAAGTCACTGCCTAAGAACTAATGGACTATATAAGGATTAATATATTCGTGTCAGAATTGATCGATAGTGCCAATTTTGAAGTTTTTATTCCTGAGGAGTTCATTAGTAAGGTGACTATCGATTATCCATTTGATTCCGACTTTCTAGTAAGAGATAATTCAGTAGAAGAGTACTCTGATGTTAAGTATGTACTCATTAATAAGTCAGAAACTCAAGTACTATCATTCAATCTGAATCAAAATGATGGAACTCTATATGGGAATGGAATAAATGGAAGTATCCCTGGACTTAAAGGGAGTTTTAATATTAGTAATCCATTAGTAAATCAGTCTGGTAGAGTAGTGATTTCTACTAGTAAGAGATTCATAAATCTTCCTTATCAGGACTGTATTATTAATATAATAAATGGTGAATCCTAATGAGGAGAAATCGGGATGTTCGGGAGCCAGGTTACCCGGCATGCTTTGGGAGCATGACAATTTCGTGAGTTCGAATCTCACCATCCCGACAAAATTCTACTACCATGAAAGATAATATGACTGAAGAGATCAGCATGCTGAAGAAGAATTTTATATTCTATAATTTGATGACAGCATTCGTCATATTAGTACTTACTATTGCTATTAATGATACTATCTCAGTTATACTCAGCTTGGTACTATTAGCTCTCAATGCAGCTCTTACTATCAATCTTAATTGTTTAGCAATCTGCTACATAAGGATGGAGAAGATAGATAAGATACATGATCATATAACTGATAACTTAGAATATCTATCAGAGATCATCGCTGAAGATGAGGATATCGAGGAATCAATAATAGCTATTTACAATTACTATTTGAATCATTTGGATGTTGAAGTAGGAGATGCGAGACTATCTGAGATCATAAGTAATCCAGAACCTAGCATCGAGAAATTCTCGGAGAAATTTGATCTTAAATATTTATTCAAACTAATATTCAATAATGAGAATCCCTGAAAAGATCTCAATCTTCTGGAATCCTTGGCATGGATGTACTAAGGTAAGTCCAGGATGTCAGCATTGTTATGTATATAGAATGGACAAAAGATTCGGTAGGAATCCAGAAATATGCACTCCTACAGGGACTTTGGATCTTCCTATCTGGAGGGTAGGTAGAAAGAAGTCTGAGAAGAAGTATAGAATTCCTCCAGGATCCACTGTTATGACTTGTTTTACATCTGATTTCCTTCTAAAGGAGGCTGACGAATTCAGGGAAGTGGCGTGGGAGTGTATTCGAGAAAGATCTGACTGTCAATTCTCATTCATCACTAAAAGGGTCGATAGATTCTTGGAATGTATTCCTGATGATTGGGGAAATGGATGGGATAATGTTCACGTAACTTGCACTATTGAGAATCAGAAGATGGCTGATTATAGAATGCCTATCTTCTTAAATCTACCTATCAAGCATCGTTCTTTATGTTTAGAACCACTACTTGAATACGTAGATCTCACATCATATCTGCCCTCCTCTAATATTGAGTATGTAGTATCTGGAGGAGAGTCAGGTTCAGGAGCTAGACAATGCAGGTATGAATGGATAAAGAGGATAAAGGATGATCTGGATAAATATCAAATTCCTCTTTGGTTCAAACAGACAGGAGCCAGATTCATTGATGAGAATGGAGTTCTTCATAGAGTAGCTCGATGTAATCAATTTAAAGAGGCCGACAAATTAGGATTGAGTAATTTTTCATTAACATAGATAAACTATGAACAACGAACTATTATCAAAGTTTCTATCTGAAACTGATGGTATTACTATGACTTCAGCTACTCATCTCTGCAACATAGCAGGCGAAAAAGCTGATGAGATTCTAGAGAAGTATCAGAATCTGGGATTCGTGAATGTAACTGCTAAGGCTGCTGGATCCTCTGATGATATTGTCATCAGTATGGGTATGGAGTCTGATCAGTTGGAGGGTATTGCATCTGATCTTGAGGATGTTTCTAAACTTCATGCACTGATCGCATGGTTACGTGAGGCGGTGAAAGTTAAGAATAATCAGTTGACCCTTCTTCGTGAACATAAACGTTCTGCATCTCAGATTCTTGTCAAGATGGAGTACCTGGATAAAAAGGTTCTCACTGAGGACTGTCCTGAGGAACCTGAGTCTCCTGAGATGTGGGATGAGGATTCTATTGAATCGAAAATGAAGTTCCTGACCACTAAGGAATTGAACGAGTACTTTACTCTCAATTCAAAGTCGGCAGTCATCGGAAACTACATCCATCCTAATAAACCATTCCAGAAATTTCGTAAGGAACTCAGGAATAGCATCTCTAATCCTACTACTTTACGTGAGCAGAATGGAACTCTGGTAGCAGTTACTTCGACTCCATCTCTGGATAAGGAGATTCTGGAATCAAAGTTCTATGAACTTCAGAAGGTTCATCGATCGACTGAAGCTCGACTGAATACACTCCGTCAAAAGGTACGTACTGCATGCCAGGAGGCCAATGACGCATCTACTATCGAATTTCGTAAGAAACGAGATAAGTATAACGAGTATAATGATAAGTTGACTGAGATGGCTCAGAAAGCTATTGAGACTGAGTATATCAGGGTATCGAATCTCAAGATTATTATTCCAAATGATCTTAAGGATACATTTGAGAAGATCAATAATCTCTAATGACTTTCTAGGTGATCATGCGGTGGTGCGACTCTAGTGCCATTCTTGATCTTTGTACTAGTAGAGTGCTGACTTATTATAATTTAGAATCTGCCAAATTCTAGCCATTATGAAGAGTCTCGCTACCCTCACGTATGTGACTTAGTGAGAAATTATAACATTTCACTGTCGGTTCTTCAAAGTAAATCAAATTATGCTATTACACTATAATTGTGGAGATTATACACTAATGCATGAGATGACTTCGCCTTTGTCTTTGAGGAAGAACTGGTCTTTGACTTTACCTTCATCTTGGTCGCTATTCAGTACTTTATTAGTAACTAGATTCTTATAACAGAGCTCGTATGAGCTCTGTTAGTTCTTTTGACTCCCGCTCCTAGTGACCCCCCCC
>OGMF01000758.1_pt1 | contig 35040 bp, 37 predicted proteins | sample 1572921 | NCBI WGS metagenome assembly OGMF01 (sample SAMEA2581919, study PRJEB24529) | metagenome | biome: Human gut stool | place: China | collected 2011 | reverse complement strand
ACGGCGACCACCGAGATCTACACTCTTTCCCTACACGACGCTCTTCCGATCTAGATGATATGGACGACGTCGGGCGAACGCCGATATGGTGGCACGGCTTGATAATTTTAGCGGCGGCAGCCGTGGTGATGGGCTTTCTCACCGCCTGCGGAAACGCCGTGCTCAGGCTGTCAGAGAGCAAAACTGCAAAGCTGGCGGAGAAAAGCCGCAGGTGGCGCAGGATACAGAAATTGCAGCAAAAGCCTGAGCTGATAATTCAGACAAACTTAGCGGCGCGCACGCTGATACTTTTCGCGATGGGCGCGGCGGCAAAGCACTATTTTTACTACCCGCTGAAAAACGCGCTGGGCGGTACGCTTACAGGCAAAAGCCTGAGCATAGCGGCGGCTGTGATCTCGCTTATCATCGCGGCGGCAGCGGCGGCGGTCACGGCGGCTGTAAGCGTCGACTTCCCGAAAAGGCTCTGCGTAAGCGGCAGGGCGGGCGAGGGATTTGTACGCGCGAGCTTTTGGCTATACCGCGCGCTGATGGTGCTCATGAAGCCCGCGCAGCTTATAGTAGCGGGCGTTACCGCGCTGCTTTCGGCGATATTCGGCGTGAAAAAAGAAGACCTTTCCGAGCAGGTGACGGGCGAGGAGATACTGCAAATGCTCGACGCCGCCAACGAAAAGGGCGGCATAAAGGACGATCAGGCAGAGATGATCTCGAACATATTCGAGTTTCCTGATCTGGAGGTCTGCGAGGTGATGACCCACCGCCGCGAGATAAGCGCTGTGGAGAAAACATCGCCCGTGGCGGAGGCTGTGCGCGTTTCGGTGGAAACAGGCGTTTCGCGCATACCTGTCTTTAACGAAACGATAGACGATATTTGCGGCGTGCTTTACGTCAAAGACCTGCTGCCGCTGATACTTGACCCCGCGAACAAAAACGCCCCCGCTGCCGACTATATGCACAAGATAAAATTTGTGCCCGAAACGAGCAAGTGCGGCGAGCTTTTTACCTACTTCAATAAAAATCACAAGCAGATAGCAGTAGTGCTCGACGAGTACGGCGGCACGCTGGGCATCGTCACGATGGAAGATCTGCTGGAGTGCATAGTGGGCAATATCCGCGACGAATATGACGAAAACGAGGCGGAGGATATAGAGGAGATAACCCCGAATACCTTCGATATACAAGGCACTGCCGACCCCGAGGACGTTATGGAAAAGCTGGGCTGCCCATTTGAGGAAGAAACTGATTTCAGCACTATGGGCGGCTTCATTACCGACCTGCTGGGCTACATACCCGCCGACGGCGAAACGCCTGCGGTGCGCTACAAAAATCTGACTCTATGCGTTATAAAGGCTAAGGACAACCGTATCGAAAAGATACGCGCGGTGAAAGACAAGCGCCGCGAAACGCCGATAGACGACGAGTGATAATAAGATGTAACTATAATAATATCTGAAAGGATGTTTTGAAAAATGCTGACCGATATTGAAATTGCAAAACAGGCAAAAATGAAGAAGATAACTGAGATAGCCGAGGGTATAGGCGTTAGCGCCGACGACCTCGAGCCTTACGGACACTACAAGGCTAAGCTTTCCGAAGAGCTGTACACAAAGCTTGCGGATAAGCCCGACGGCAAGCTGATACTTGTTACCGCTATCAACCCCACCCCCGCGGGCGAGGGCAAGACCACCATCTCGGTAGGTCTGGCTGAGTCGATGGCGAAGATAGGCAAAAAGGCGATACTCGCGCTGCGCGAGCCCTCGCTCGGCCCCGTATTCGGCATAAAGGGCGGCGCTGCGGGCGGCGGATACGCTCAGGTAGTGCCTATGGAGGATATAAACCTGCATTTTACGGGCGATATGCACGCCATCACCGCGGCGAACAACCTGCTCTGCGCGCTGATAGACAACTCTATGCAGCAGGGCAACCCGCTGAGAATAGACCAGAGAAGGATACTCTTTAAGAGATGCCTTGATATGAACGACCGCGCCCTCAGAAACGTTATAATCGGTCTGGGCGGCAAGGTAAACGGTATCCCCCGCGAGGACGGCTTTCAGATCACGGTGGCTTCCGAAGTTATGGCGATACTCTGCCTGGCTTCCGACCTCGCCGACCTAAAGGCGCGCCTTGAGAAGATACTCGTTGCCTACAACCTCGACGGCGAGCCAGTATACGCTAAGGAGCTGGGCGGCTGCGGAGCTATGGCTGCGCTGCTCAAAGACGCTATGAAGCCCAACCTCGTACAGACCCTGGAGAACACCCCCGCCATCATGCACGGCGGCCCGTTCGCAAACATCGCGCACGGCTGCAACTCGGTACGCGCGACAAAGCTTTGCTTAAAGCTTGCCGACTACGCCATCACCGAAGCGGGCTTCGGCTCTGACCTCGGCGCAGAGAAATTCTTTGATATAAAGTGCCGCTACGCGGGCTTAAAGCCTAGCTGCACCGTACTGGTAGCGACTATCCGCGCGCTGAAATACAATGGCGGCGTGCCTAAGGACAAGCTTACCGAAGAGAACCTCGAAGCGCTGGAAAAGGGCGTTGTGAACCTAAAGACCCATATAGAGAACCTGCACAAATTCGGCGTGCCCGTAGTGGTAGCTATCAACCGCTTCCATACCGATACCGAAGCTGAGCTTGCGCTGGTAGAAAAGGTGTGCACCGAGCTGGGAGCTGAGTTTTCGCTGGCTGAGATATTCGCCAAGGGCGGCGAGGGCGGAACAGACCTCGCGCAGAAAGTTTGCGCCGTTATCGAAAAGGGCGAGGCTGACTACAAGCCGCTTTACGACACCGCGCTGCCAGTAAAGGAAAAGATAGAGAAGATAGCGAAGGAGATCTACCGCGCAAATGGCGTCATCTACACCGCACAGGCTGAAAAAGCGCTGAGGGAGATAGAGGCGCTGGGCAAGACCGACCTGCCGATATGCGTGGCAAAGACCCAGTATTCGCTTTCGGACGACCCCAAGAAGCTCGGCAAGCCTGAGAATTTTGAGATCACCGTGCGCGATATGAAGCTTTCTTCAGGCGCAGGATTTATAGTAGTTTACACCGGCGACATCATGACAATGCCCGGTCTGCCCAAAAAGCCCGCAGCTTTCTCGATAGATGTGGATAACGAGGGCAACATTTCGGGTCTTTTCTAAAACGAAATGGGACCCGGCAGAATGATAGCTGACGCTGCGCGCCGCAAAAGGCATCGCAGCGTCATAATAGCGCTGATAATTTTCTGCATAGCTATGAACGTTGCGGCGTACCTCAGCCCGCGGTTCAGCGGCTGGTATATGCGCGAGATATTCCCCGAGATAAGCTCGGTATTCGCGCGGCTGACCGGCCTGCTGCCATTTTCGCTGGGCGAGGTGCTTATTATCATAGCGCTGGTCGGCGTGCCGCTTTCGCTCATCGCGCTGATAGTGCTGCTGATAGCAAAGCGCAAGAGCCGCGACAGCCGCCGCAAGATAGGGCGGGTGTACGCCTATATCTACGCGTGGATATTCGTGTACATAATTCTCACCGAAACGCTGAACTGCTTCGTGCTTTACCATACTCCGACCTTTGCCGAGATGTATGATTATCCGCAGGATAAGTACACTCCCGCGCAGCTCGAACAGCTCGCAGACTACCTCGCGGCGGAAACGAACGCGCTTTCCGAGCAGGTGCAGCGCGATAAGGAAGGTAAATTCGTGCTTACCGCCGACCTTGATAAGACCGCGCGCTCGGCGGTGCAGGGGTTGGCTAAGGATTACCCGCAGCTTAGCGGATATTACCCGAAGCCGAAAGCAGTGGTAAATTCGTTCTTCATGAGCCAGCAATATCTGATGGGGATATATTTCCCGTTCACGATGGAGGCTAATTACAACGACGAGATGTACCCGCTGAACCTGCCCGACACCGTTTGCCATGAACTGGCGCACACAAAGGGCTTTATCCGCGAGGACGAGGCGAACTTTATCGGCTTCCTCGCCTGCTATGAGAGCGGCAATGTGGAGTACCGGTACAGCGGCTACATACGCGCGCTGAAATACGTCATCTCAAAGTGCGAGGACAACTGCTCTGAGGAAACTGTAAACAGGCTTTACAGCTCGCTGGCGGAGGGCGTTCGCGCCGACTGGAACGGCAACGTCGATTACTGGCAGGAAGTGCAGGAAAGCGACAAGGGCCTGATAGACTCAAAAACCGTAGCCGAGGTATCTGACAAAGCGATGGAAACTTCGCTGAAGCTGAACGGCGTAGAGGACGGCAAGAGATCTTACGGCAGAATGGTAGATCTGCTGCTCGACTGGTATTTCATGCAGCAGGAGGGGGCTGAGTAAAAAATGAAGATCGTTACACGCTCGGCTGAGCAGACCATTGCGCTGGGCGAAAAGCTGGGCGCGCTGCTGGGCGGCGGCGAGATAATAGCCTATACGGGCGACCTTGGCGCGGGCAAGACGACTATGACGCGCGGCATATCCATAGGAATGGGGCTGGGCGACGAGGTTACTTCGCCGACATTCGCGCTCGTAAACGAGTACCACGGCGCGGGCAAGAGCCTTTACCACTTCGATATGTACCGCATAACCTCCTCGGAGGATCTTGAAACTACGGGATTTTACGATTATATGGACGGCGACTCGGTGATAGTTGCCGAGTGGTCGGAAAACATAGCTGAGGCGCTTGAAACGCTGGGGCAGGATATTTTGCAGATAGACATCAAGCGCGTGGACGACGATACGCGCGAGATAAACATCAGCTGGAAGATGAAAGGGGACGAGGGCCTTGAAACTCTTGGCGATTGAGACCTCGGGAAAAACAGCTTCGGCGGCGGTGACTGACGGACAAACGCTGCTGGCGGAAAAGACGATATACACAAAGCTCACCCACTCGCAGATAATTTTGCCGATGGCAAAAGAGCTGCTGAACGAGTGCGGGCTGGAGATAGCCGACTTAGATGGCGTGGTCTGCGCGAAAGGCCCCGGCTCGTACACGGGTCTGCGCATAGGCGTCGCGGCGGTAAAGGGCATAGTTATGGGCTGCACGCAGAAAGAGCTGAAATGCGCGGGCATATCCACGCTGGAGGAGCTGGCTTGGAGCAGCGCGGCGTACCGCGGTAAGATAGCGGCGGTGATGCGCGCGCGTATCGGCGTGGTGTATTTCGGTATCTACAAGTCGGACGGCGAGAAAGTTGTGAATATCGCGGCGGATAAGGTAGCCGGCGAGGAAGAGTTCGCCGAAGCGCTCAGGTCGCTCGCGGCGGAGGGCTTGCTGATAACGGGCGACTGCTGCGCCGAGATGAAGCAGAAGTATTTCGCCGAAGCGGCTGAGGTGAAGTGCGCGCCTTTTGCCGAGCGTATGCAAAAAGCTTCGTCGCTCTGTATGGCTTACGAAGCCGACCCTGCGCTCGCGGTGACGGCGGACGAGCTGCTGCCCGCATATTTGCAGGAAACCAAAGCTGAGAAAGATAAAGCTCACAGATAAAGGAGATTTTTACATATGAAGATAGCTATTGGAAACGACCACGCAGCGCCCGAGCTGAAGCTTGCGGTAGTTGAGCATTTAAAGGCGCAGGGCATAGAGTGCATCGACATGGGCTGCGCAGTAGGCGAGAAGTGCGATTACCCGAATGCGGCGGCGGCGGTTTGCGAAAAGGTGCTCGGCGGCGAGGCTGATCTGGGCATACTGATCTGCGGCACGGGCGTAGGAATGTCGCTGGCGGCGAACAAATTCAAGGGCATACGCGCGGCCTGCTGCTCGGAATGTTTCTCGGCGCGGCTTACCCGCGAGCACAACAACGCCAACGTTCTCTGCTTCGGCGCGAGGGTAGTCGGCGAGGGCACGGCTATGGATCTGGTAGACGCTTTCGTACACACCGAGTTTTCGGGCGACGAGCGCCATCAGAGAAGAATAGACCTCATCACGGCTATTGAAGAGCGCAATTGAGCTAAGAATCAAGATCTGAGATCGTGCAAATAATTATCCCCCGAACTTTTTGCGGTTCGGGGGAATTTTGTTTCAGGGGTCGTGGATAAATGAAATTACGGCGACCATCAGCAGAAGTATCACCTCTATGTATATCGTCGCCATTGTGATCTTGTAGCAGGTCTTTGCGGCGGGTTATGAAAAAAGCGCTCACCAGCGGGAATATCGGCGCGCAGATAATGCAGAGCAGCACCACTACGAAGCCTACTTTTCCCAATTTTTTTTCGCACCTGCGCGAAAGCATGGCTATTTTCCCCCTCCGATTTTTATTTTTGTCATTTAATGCTATTATACCACCTTTTTCTCTTCTTGTCAACACCTTTAGAGCATAAAACTAATTCTAAAGCTGTTTGAAACTACACTATATATGGCATATAATTATATATAAGTACGTTTTTCAGCGTGAGAAAAGGGGGAGCAGCGATATGGAAAAAGCCGTCAGCGGGGCGCAGGGCAGCCGCAAAAACAGCACGTCTAAAGAGTATATTTCGGAAATGATCGGCAAAAAGATCAAGGAGGAAAGGCGCAGGCGCAGCCTTAGCCAAGAAGCGCTGGCTTTTGAGGCAAACATGCACCCCTCGTACCTCGGTTGTATCGAGCGCGGCGAAAAATGCCCCACGGTCGATACGCTTTTTAAGATAAGCTCGGCGCTGGGCGTGCCGCTGAAAGATCTGATAGATGTTTCGCCAAAGACCGCCGCCGAGCCGAACTCCGCCGCGCTCTCGCGTATAAATTCCGCCGCCGCCGCTCTGCCGTATGAAAAGCAGGAGCAGCTCGCCGCGATAATCGAAAGCATCGCGCGGCTGATAGATTAAATACAAAAAAATCCCCCGAACTGTAAAAAGCTCGGGGGATAGTTATTTTTATATCGTCAGTTATCAAAGGCGCTGAACTACGAAAATGTCGTAGATAGCCTTTACAGCCTTTTCAAAGTCGCGGTCGTGTACGCCGATGATTATGTTCAGCTCGGAAGAGCCCTGGTCGATCATCTTTACGTTGACGTGCGCGTGCGCCAGTGCCGCAAAAATTCTGCCCGCAGTACCGCGCTCGCTCTTCATTCCTCTGCCGACTACTGCGATAAGCGCGAGGTCAGACTCGATGTCGATGAGGTCGGGGTGAACGTTTCTGTGTATGCCCGAAAGTATCTCCTGCTCCTTTTGCGCAAACTCGCTCTGGTGCACTACGATGCTCATGGTGTCGATTCCCGAAGGCATATGCTCGAAAGATATTCCGTTTTTCTCGAACTGCTCAAGCACCTTTCTGCCGAAGCCCAGCTCGCTGTTCATCATATCTTTTTCGATGTTTACTACCGAGAAGCCCTTTTTGCCCGCGATGCCTGTGATGGTGTAAAGCGGCTTCTGGCAGGTGCTCTCTACTATGAAAGTGCCTGGGTCGCCGGGCTTGTTTGTGTTCTTGATGTTTATCGGTATGCCCGCTTTGCGAACGGGGAAAATAGCGTCCTCGTGCAGTACGGTAGCGCCCATGTAAGCTAGCTCGCGAAGCTCTTTGTAAGTGATGGTGCGGATAGGCTCGGGGTCTTCTACTATTCTGGGGTCGCAGATGAGGAAGCCCGAAACGTCAGTCCAGTTTTCGTAAAGGTCAGCGTTAGTGCCAGCCGCTACGATAGAGCCGGTAACGTCAGAACCGCCGCGCGAGAAAGTCTTTATAGTGTCGTTAGGCATAGAGCCGTAGAAGCCTGGAACTACCGCGCGCTCGATGGTCGCGAGCCTTTCGCCTACTGCTTTCAGCGTGCGGGGCGAATCGAAAGTGCCGTCCTCTTTGAAGAATATCATCTCGGCGGGGTCTACGAAGGTGTAGCCGAGGTATGCCGCCAGCACCTTGCCGTTGAGGAACTCTCCGCGCGAAGCCGCGTAATCTCTGCCCGCTCTGCCGATAAAGCAAGCCTTTACGGTCTCGAACTCTTTCTCGAGCGAGAGGTCTACGTTCAGCTCTTCGATAATGCTGTTGTATCTTTCTTTTATAGCGTCAAATTCTTTCTCAAAGTCCTTGCCCTTTACAGCCAGCTCGTAGCAGCCGTAGAGCATATCGGTGACCTTGGTGTCCTCCTTAAAGCGCTTGCCGGGGGCGGAGGGAACTACATATCTTCTTGAATCGTCAGAATGTATTATATCTGCCACCTTGCGGAACTGCTCAGCGCTTGCGAGCGAGCTGCCGCCGAATTTTACAACTTTCACCACAATGATCTTCTCCTTACATATATATAGTTACACAAATTCGTTTCAAACAACTTCTATATTATAAAATACTTTTTAAATTTAGTCAATATGCAAACCGCACAATATATTGTTAATTTTTTATGTACTTGATGTGCGTACTGTTGTGCGTGCATGGCGCACAACATGTGTGCAGGCATAAAAAAGCGGCAGAAGCGCGCCTTTTTGCCTGGCGCACGTCTGCCGTGTGCTGCTTTTATTCGGGACGATTTTTGCCGTATATCAGCCGCAGACCTTTCAGCAGCAGCAGTTCGTCGTTTATTATCTCGCGTTTGCAGTAGGGTATCACCACGCCCGCAAGTCCGCCGGTAGCCACTACGGTGCAGCGGCTGCCGAGCTCTTCCTCTATCCGCTCGATAACGCCGTCAAGCGCCGAGGCGTTTGCGTTTATTATGCCGCTCTTCATGCAGTCTACTGTATTTGTGCCGATGACCTTTTTCGCGGGGGTGAGGTCTATCTTCGGAAGCTGCGAGGTGCGGTTCGCCAGCGAATCGAGCGATACGCGCAGCCCCGGTATTATCATCCCGCCGAGGAAATTTTTCTCTCCGTCTATCACGGATATGGTGGTAGCCGTGCCCATGTCTATAAGTATCAGCGGTACTGGGTAGCAGCTTACGGCGGCTACTGCGTCGGCAACGCGGTCGCTGCCGAGCTGGGCGGGGTTGTCCAGCAGTATCTTCAGCCCCGTCTTTATGCCGGGACTGATGGTGAGTATCTCGCCGCAGCCCAGCCGCTCCATAGCGTGTTTCAGCGTAGATGTCAGCGGGGGCACTACTGAGGAGATTATGCCGCCGTCTATCTCGGCGGGCTAGAGACCGTTCAGCTCCAGTATATTTTTTATCATCACCGTGTACTCCAGCGCGGTGGAGAGCTGGTTCGTCGAAAGCCGCTCTACGAACATTATCTCGTTTTTGTTAAAGCAGCCGATAACTATGTTTGAGTTTCCAATATCTACCGCTAGTATCATTTCAGATCCTCTAATCTGCCGTGCTTTTCGTATCTTGCAACGCGCACGGCCTTGTTTTTATCGTCTACGAATACCACTTGCGGCGGATTTTCGCGCGCCTCTTCGGGCGTCATATCGGCGTATGCCATTATTATAACGCAGTCGCCGCGCTGACCGCACCTTGCCGCCGCGCCGTTCAGGCATATAACTCCGCTGCCGCGCTCGCCCGCTATGACGTATGTTTCTATGCGGCTGCCGCTGTTTATGTTCACTATGTGTACATGCTCATATTCCAGCAGCCCCGCCGCGTCCATAAGGTCTTCGTCGATGGTAACGCTGCCGATGTAATCAAGCTCAGCCTGCGTTATCACGGCGCGGTGTATCTTGCTTTTCAGTACCGAAATATTCATACTTTCTCCCTTTGGTTTATTTTACTTTACATCTTCCGTAAAGAAATTGTCGATAAGCCTTGTCTTGCCGATGTATACGGCTATCGCGCAGAGCGCGGGGCGGTCGAGCTTTTCTATCTGCTGCATAGTCGCCGCGTCTACAAGCTTTACATAGTCTATCTTCGCCAGCGGCTCGCTCTCTATCAGCTTTTTCATAGCTCCCGTGATCTCGGCGGCGGTGGTGCAGCCATGCTTTACCATGTCCATGCCCGCAAATATCGACTTTGAGAGTATCAGCGCGGCTTTTCTTTCCTCATCGCTGAGGTAGGTGTTGCGCGAGCTTTTTGCAAGTCCGTCCTCCTCGCGTATTATCGGGCAGCCTATTATCTCGAGATCCATGTTCAGGTCATCTGCCATGTGGCGGATAACTGCAAGCTGCTGCGCGTCCTTTTTGCCGAAATATGCGCGGTCGGGCTTTACTATATTGAAAAGCTTTGAAACCACCGTGCACACTCCGCGGAAATGTACAGGGCGGCTGAGTCCGCAAAGTTCCTGCGTCAGCACTGTCATATCTACAAAAGATGAAAAGCCTTCGTGGTACATCTCGCTAGGCTCGGGGTTAAAGATAATGTCCGCGCCGTGCGCTTCGGCAAGCGCCGCGTCGCGCTTGAGATCTCTCGGGTAGCTTTCCAGATCTTCGGTAGGTCCGAACTGCATGGGGTTTACAAAGTCGGAAACCACTGTGCGGTCGTTATCGCGGTGCGAAGCGTCGATAAGGCTGGCGTGGCCCTCGTGCAGATAGCCCATGGTGGGAACTAAGCCCACAGTAAGACCCTCGGCTCTCCAGCCCTTTACAATGCTGCGTACTTCGTCTATCGTCTTTACAATTTTCATTTTATGTCAGTCCTCTTCTCTCAGTTTTTCGATGATCTCGCTGTCTATCTTGAATGTGTGCTCCGCGGCGGGAAATTCGCCCGACTGCGTTTCGCTGATATACGCCTTAAAGCCCTCGCGCATCAGCGCGCCTACGTCGGCAAAAAGCTTCGCGAATTTCGGCGTGTGGCCGGCGGTCATGCCCAGCATATCCTGATATACAAGCACTTGTCCGTCGCACTGCGCGCCCGCGCCTATGCCGATGGTGGGTATAGTCAGCTTTTCGGTGATTATCGCCGCGAGGTCAGCGGGTACGCACTCCAGCACTACCGCGCAAGCGCCCGCTTCCTGTATTTTCAGCGCGTCGTCTATTATCTGCTTCGCTTTATCGTAGGTCTTGCCCTGCACCTTAAATCCGCCGAAGGCGTTTACCGACTGCGGGGTAAGCCCCAAATGCGCCACCACGGGTATCGAGGAATCTACGATAGCCTTTATCTGCGGGCATACAGCCGCGCCGCCCTCTAGCTTTACCGCGTGCGCGCCGCCCTCTTTTATCAGCCTGCCTGCGTTGACTACTGCGTCGTAAACGCTCGTCTGATACGACATAAAGGGCATATCGCCTACTATAAAGGCGTTTTTAGCGCCGCGCGAAACGGCTTTTGTGTGGTGGATCATGTCTTCCATAGTTACGGGCAGGGTGGTGTCGTAGCCCAGCATCACCATGCCGAGAGAGTCGCCCACGAGTATCGAGTTTACCCCGCACTCGTCGGCAATGCACGCTGTGGTGTAGTCATAAGCGGTAAGCATCGTTATCTTTTCGCCCGATTGCTTCTGCGACATCAGCGTAGCTGCGGTGTTTTTCATAAGTATTCTCCTTCTCTAAATGGTTATCGTTCCGACATTTTCTATTCGGATACAATACGGTCAAAAGGCGAAAGTGCACAATTGTATACAGATATTATACACTATCGCTTTTAGTATAACACATATATGTGAACAAATTGATAACATTCGGCAAATTACTGCAAAAATACCGCTTTAAATGCCTTTCAAAAAATCGTCGATGGCGCGGTAGGCACTCGCCCAGTCAGCCTGCGGGTCGCTTAGGGTGAGGGTTTTCAGGGGCAGCCCTTCAGCGATGATAAGCTTAGATCTCATATCCTCAGCCCCCTTTTTCAATTCTGCTGATATGATACCACATTTCTCCCGCAAATGCAAGGCTCTGGCGTGAAAAAGTTAAAACAAAAAAATATTGCCGCAGGTATTGAACTGTACAAAAAAACGTGCTATAATATTATCATAGGATTTATGAAGCAAAAGCTTTATTTTTTATGAAAGGGTGACGCGCAAATGCAGAAAATATTTTTTATCTCTAACAATTCCCAAAAAGTGAGCGCAGGCGTTCAGGCTCCGCATCTCGACCGTTTCCAGCGCGTCGAGCAGCTTAATGAAATGCTCAGCCGCGGCTGGTCTATAAAGGAATTTAAAAGCACGGGCGCAGATTCGTATTTCGTGCTCGAAAAGGAAGCTTGAGGTCACTTGTTAAAATTATGTGAACCTTTTGCAAGTTGATATAGCGAAAAAGTCGGTAAATTGCATTATTTTGCAGTTTGCCGATTATTTTTGCAAGATTATACACGCTGAAATTCAAAAATCTGCGTGTGGGCGACAAATGTTTGTGCAGGGTGTACAAATTTCCCTGCAAAGCGCCCTGCGCTCGCCCCGCTTGACAAAAGCGGGCTTTTGTGCTAAAATAATTATCACAGAACAACGACGTTCTTTCGAGAGGGCTAGTGCGCCCTTTTGAAAAGGACGTCGTTTTTTTTGCTTTATTTGTGGATCTCAGATTTCAGATAAAGTGGGCGCGCCGGATAAAGGCGCTTGTATGGGGCGCTCCGCACAGTAAGCGGGGCGGTATGAAAGATTAACTAAAGGAGGAATTTGTATGCTGCGAGAGGGAGAGATAAGGATCCCTTCGGGATGTGCGATCTCGGGAGTGATCTCCAAAAGCGGTAAGAATATCAACGGAAGTGAGATGATAAAGTCCATCGCCACAATGCACGACCGCTCAAACGGTCTGGGCGGAGGCTTTGCGGGCTACGGCATTTATCCGCAGTACCCCGACCTTTACGCGTTCCACGTTTTTTACGACGGCAATAAGGCGCGTGAAGAGTGCGAGAGATTTCTCGATAAACATTTCGACATCATAAACCTTTCCAAAATACCTGTAAGAAAGAGCGATAAGATAGTGGCAGAGCCGCTTATCTGGAGATATTTCGTAGAGCCGCTGAAAACTAAGCTCAAAGATTCTAAGCTCGATGAAAAGGAATTCGTTTCGCAGTGCGTTATCCATATCAATTCAAATATCGAGGGCGCTTACGTTTTCTCCTGCGGTAAAAACATGGGCATATTCAAGGCGCTGGGCTACCCCGAAGAGGTCGGCGAATATTTCAGGCTCGACGAGTACGAAGGCTACGCATGGACCGCTCACGGCAGATACCCGACGAACACCCCCGGCTGGTGGGGCGGCGCGCACCCCTTCGGTATGCTGGATTACTCGATAGTCCACAACGGCGAGATCTCCAGCTACGACGCCAACAGAAGAAATATAGAGATGTACGGATATAAATGTAATCTTCAGACGGATACTGAGGTCATTACTTACATAATCGACTTCCTGCTGAGAAAGCAGGGGCTGAGCTTAGAGGAAGCCGCGAAAGTCATCGCAGCGCCTTTCTGGTCTACGATAGAGGGCATGAGCGCCGAGGAGAGAGAGCAGGCAGAGTACCTGCGCGCGGCGTACTCAAACCTGCTTATCACCGGGCCTTTCTCGATAATCCTCGGCTTCGAGGGCGGACTTATGGCGCTCAACGACAGATTAAAGCTGCGCTCGATGGTCATAGGCGAGAAAGACGACAGAGTTTACATGGCTTCCGAAGAATGCGCTATTCGCATTATCGAGCCTAATCTCGATAAGATCTGGTCGCCGAACGGCGGTCAGCCCGTAATCGTAACGCTCGACAGCTATAAAGATAAGATCTTCATAAAGTAAACGCTTGAAGATCTGAGAAGGGATGGTTATAAGAAATGGCAATAGATTATCTGTATCCTGAATATGAAATAGTTAGAGATACCAATAAATGTATAGCTTGCAGAGTCTGTGAGCGTCAGTGCTCGAACGAAGCACATCATTACGACCCCGAGCAGGGAAAAATGGTAGCCGATAACGCTAAGTGCGTTTGCTGCCACCGCTGCGTATCGCTCTGCCCAACTAAGGCTATAAAGATAGTAAAGAGCGACCACACATTCAAGGCGAACGCAAACTGGACGGGCAAGACCATTACCGAGATATACCGTCAGGCAAACTCGGGCGGAGTGCTGCTCTCCTCTATGGGCAACCCCGAGCCTTTCCCCGTGTACTGGGATAAGATCCTGCTGAACGCTTCGCAGGTAACTAACCCCTCTATCGACCCGCTGCGCGAGCCGATGGAAACAAAGACCTACCTCGGCAAAAAGCCCGGCAAGATCGAGCGCGATAAAAACGGCAAGCTGGTAAACAACATGGCGCCGCAGCTTGAGCTTGCTACGCCCGTTATGTTCTCGGCTATGTCTTACGGCTCTATCAGCTACAACGCTCACGAGTCGCTCGCGCGCGCTGCGGAAGAGCTGGGCATATACTACAACACGGGCGAGGGCGGTCTGCATCAGGATTTCTATAAGTACGGCCCGAACACGATAGTTCAGGTAGCTTCGGGACGTTTCGGCGTATCTAAGGATTACCTCAACGCGGGCGCAGCTATCGAGATCAAGATCGGTCAGGGCGCAAAGCCCGGTATCGGCGGACATCTGCCCGGCATTAAGGTCTCGGCTGATATATCTAAGACGAGAATGATACCTATAGGCTCTGACGCAATATCCCCCGCGCCTCACCACGATATTTACTCGATAGAGGATCTGCGCCAGCTCGTATACTCGCTGAAAGAAGCCTCTGACTACAAGAAGCCCGTTATCGTAAAGATAGCCGCCGTACATAACGTAGCGGCGATAGCTTCGGGTATCGCGAGAAGCGGCGCGGACATCATCGCGATAGACGGCTACCGCGGAGGTACGGGCGCTGCGCCTACCCGTATCCGCGATAACGTCGGCATACCGATAGAGCTCGCGCTCGCAAGCGTAGACGCACGGCTGAGAGAAGAGGGCATACGCGATAACGTCGGCATAGTAGTCGGCGGTTCTATACGCTCCTCCGCAGACCTTGTAAAGGCTATCGCGCTCGGCGCAGACGCCTGCTACATAGCTACCGCCGCCTGCCTCGCTATGGGCTGCCACCTCTGCCGCACCTGCCAGACGGGCAAGTGCAACTGGGGCATAGCTACCCAGCGCCCCGAGCTTGTAAAGCGCCTAAACCCCGACATCGGCTACAAGCGCCTTGTAAATCTGGTTCACGCTTGGGATCACGAGATAAAGGAGATCATGGGCGGTATGGGTATAAACTCCATCGAGTCGCTCAGAGGAAACCGCCTCATGCTCCGCGGTATCGGACTTTCTGACAGAGAGCTTTCGATACTCGGAATAAAGCACGCAGGTGAATAATGCGGAAAGTGAGGATGGTTTTGCTATGAAACGTATTTATGTAAATGAAAAATGGTGTCTGGGCTGTCACCTCTGCGAATACTACTGCGCATATGCCAATTCGGGTAAGGACAGCATGGTGAACGCCCTGAAAAACGTAAAGATAAACCCCCGTATACAGGTAGAGGAGGGCGAGGGCATAAACTTCGCCGTATCCTGCCGCCACTGTAAAGACCCGCTCTGCGTAAAGAGCTGCATAACAGGCGCTCTTACGATAGAAAACGGCGTCATCTCGTTCAACCACGATAAGTGCGTAGGCTGCTACACCTGCATACTCTCATGTCCATACGGCTGCATCATGCCCGACAGCGAGGGCCACGCGGTGCAGAAATGCGAGCTTTGCACAAAGAACGCCTGCGGCGAGCCTGCCTGCGTAAAGGGCTGCCCGAATCAGGCTATCGTATTTGAAGAAAGATAAGGGGGCGCAGATATAATGAGCAAAATAGTTATCATCGGAAACTCCGCCGCGGCTGTCGGCTGCGTTGAGGGAGTACGAAGCGTAGATAAAAATTCTGAGATAGTGCTTATCGCGAGCGAGAAGCACCACACATATTCGCGCCCGCTCATCTCTTACCTGCTTTACGGCAAGACTGACGAGCAGCGCATGAAGTACCGCCCCGATTCTTTTTACTCCGACAACATGGTAGATACCATGCTGGGCAAGACGGCGGTAAGCGTAGACCCTAAGGGCCATACCGTAAAGCTTGAGTCAGGCGAGGTGATCTCTTACGACAAGCTCATGGTGGCTACAGGCTCTTCGCCTTTCGTGCCGCCTATGAAGGGGCTGGATAAGGTAGAGAAAAAGTTCACATTCATGACTCTCGACGACGCGCATGCGCTTGACAAAGCTATCTCGGCAGAGAGCAGGGTGCTCGTTATCGGCGCGGGACTTATCGGTCTGAAATGCGTGGAGGGCATTGCCGATAAGGTGAAAGAGATAGCCGTAGTAGATATGGCAGACCGCATACTCCCCTCAGTACTCGACGCCGAGGGGGCGGAGCTTGTGCAGAAGTCCATCGAAAAGCACGGCGTGAAATTTTACCTCAACGACAGCGCGGCGGAGCTTGAGCCTAACAAGGCGAAGCTGAAGAGCGGCGCGGAGGTAGAGTTCGACGTGCTGGTAGTAGCCGTGGGCGTTCGTCCAAACATTGCGCTGCTGAAAGACGCGGGCGCTGAGTGCGGCAGAGCTATCAAGACTGATAATAAGTGCCAGACCAGCCTGAAAGACATCTACGCGGGCGGCGACTGCACTGAATCATACGATATAACCATCGGCGCTGAACGCGTACTGGCGCTGCTGCCAAACGCATATATGCAGGGCAACACCGCGGGCGTGAACATGGCAGGCGGCGAGCAGCTTTACGAAAACGCTATCCCCATGAACGCTATGGGTATGTTCGGCTACCATATGATAACAGCAGGCTCTTACGAGGGCAACGTTTATACCGAAAAAGAGGGCGAGAATTACAAGAAGCTCTTCTATAAGGATAACCGCCTTATGGGCTACATCATGATAGGCGACATAAAGAGAGCGGGCATATACACCGCGCTCATCAAAAATCAGACCCCGCTCGACAGCATTGATTTCGAGCTAATCAAGCAGAAGCCGCAGCTTATGGCATTTTCGGCGGAAGACCGCCGCGAGAAGCTTGCGGAGAGCCATTGATGAAAAGCGTATGAGGAGGCATTGAGTTATCATGAAAATACAGGTAGATCTGATGCATTTCCAGACCCTCAATGAGCAGATAAAGGCTTGCGAGGACGACGTTATAACGCTGGAAAACTGCATAGGACAAAGATATATAGCAGCAGGCAGAAAACAGGGCAGCGTGGTGATAAACGGTACGCCGGGCAACGCGCTGGGCGCTTACCTCGACGGCTGCGATATAGTAGTAAACGGCAACGCGCAGGACGCCTGCGGCGACACTATGAATAAGGGCAGCATTACGATATACGGCTCGGCGGGCGACGCTACGGGATACGCTATGCGCGGCGGCACGATATATGTTCGCGGAAACTCGGGCTACCGCACGGGAATACATATGAAGAGCTATATGGAGCATATCCCCGCGCTGGTCATCGGCGGAAAAGCGGGCAGCTTCCTCGGCGAATATCAGGCGGGCGGCTACATTGTAGTGCTTGGCATGGGCTTTGAGGATACGCAGGTGGTAGGCAGATTTTGCGGCACCGGTATGCACGGCGGAAAGATATATCTGCGAACCGAAAACCTGCCCGGCGACCTTCCCGCGCAGGTAAAGGCTAAGGAAGCGGGCAAAGAAGACCTGGCCGAGATAAGCGGATATGTAAAGAACTTCTGCGAGAAGTTTGACAAAGATTATGACGACATAATGAACAGTAAATTCTTTGTTTTAACTCCGGACACAAAAAATCCATATAAACAGCTTTACACGCAGAACTGATGATAGTATAATAAAAAGTGGAGCAAGTTTGATAAAACAGCTTGCTCCACTTTTTGACAGGAGGATCATTGCATTATGAGATATACAGAACGCGAAGTGCTTCAATTCGTGGATGAAAACGACGTTAAGTTCGTAAAGCTCATGTTCTGCGACGTGTTCGGCAATCTGAAAGCCATATCGGTGCTTTCGAGCGAGCTGCCGAAGATATTCAAGCAGGGCTACGCTTTCGACGCTACGCAGATGGACGGCTTTATGGGCGTTTACGAAACAGATCTGGTGCTGCGCCCCGTGCTCGACACCCTTTCGCTGCTGCCTTGGCGGCCGCAGCAGGGCAGAGTTATGAGGCTGTTTTGCAGCATAGCCCGCGCCGATGGTTCGGAATTTGCGGGCGACGGCAGAGGCTACCTGCTGAAAGCCGTAGAGCGCGCGAAAAAGTCGGGCTTCGACTTCAAGGTAGGCACTTCCTGCGAATTTTATGTTTTTGAGCTGGACGATAAGGGTCTGCCGACGAGGATACCGCACGATAATGCAGGCTGCTGCGAAGCTGCGCCCGCCGACAGGGGCGAGAACCTGCGCCGCGACATCTGCATGACGCTCGAGCAGATGGAGATATACCCCGAAAGCTCGCGCCACGAAGCCGGCCCGGGACAAAACGAGATCGACTTTATCTCCTCAGCGCCGCTCTCCGCCGCCGATAATCTTGTTACGTTCAAGAACACGGTAAAATCGGTAGCGAACAGAAACGGCCTTTACGCTTCATTCATGCCTAAGCCGCTGCCCGATAAGTGCGGAAGCAGTTTGCAGATAATGCTCAGCTGTACCAAAAACGGCGAAAACGTCTTCGCTCAGCGCGAGGGTTGCCTTACCACCATCGCAGACAGAATGCTGGGCGGTCTGCTGCACAACCTGCCCGCCATGACGCTTTTTATGAACGGCGTAACAAATTCGTATGCGCGCATGGAAGCGATAGAGCCGCTGCGCCACGTAGCTTGGACGAAGTACAACCTAAACGTGCCCGTAAGGCTGAGGGGCGGCGAAAAGAACGGCTACCTTATGCTCATGACGCCCGATAATACCTGCAACCCCTATTTCGCTATAGGATTAGTCATAAACGCCTGCATGGACGGTATAGAGAACGCTATATCCGCGGGCGGACCCGTACTGCACGAAGCCGCGGCGGCTGACGGCGCAGGAGAATTCGGCATAATACCGAAAGACCTGCGCGAAGCGGTAAAGACAGCCGGCGAAAGCATATTTATCAAAAAGACTTTGCCCGCAGAACTGGTGGAATACGTCGCGAAATGCAAGAACGCTATGAGCGACGAGTACGAAGCTGCGCAGGACAGGGAAATATTTGAAACGGCAAGGTTTTTCTATACTCTGTGATTTTAATATGACTGATCTGCATTTGAGTACAAGGGGGTGCCTGAATGGACAGAGTATTGATAGTATCGGGAAGCGATAACGCTACCGCCGCCATTGCCGGACTGATAAGAGAAGCTTTTCCAAACTGCTTGCAGTCGGTGATAAGCAACGGCAGCGAGGCTAGGCGCGCCGCCGCCGAAAAGACCTATGACGCCGTGATAATAAACTGCCCGCTGAAAGACGAATTCGGCAACGAGCTTGCCGAGCACATAACAGCTACTACCAACGCCAGCTGCGTTATGATAGTGCGCGCCGAGAACTGCGAGCAGGTGAGCGAGCGAATGGAAGATCTGGGAGTTATAGTGATAGCAAAGCCGCTGAGCAAGCAGATCTTTTACCAGTCGCTGAAATTCATAAACGCCTCGCGCAAAAGGCTGCTGGGTCTGCAAAACGAGAACATAAAGCTGCATAAAAGGCTGGAGGAGATGCGCACGATAAACCGCGCAAAATTCGCGCTGATGCAGTACCTAAACTTCACGGAAACGCAGGCACACAGGTATCTGGAAAAGCAGGCTATGGATATGCGGTGCACAAAGCTTGAGGTAGCGCTTTCGGTGCTAAAGACTTATGAGCCGTGAGAAATGTGTATAAAATGTTAAAAAACGTTTCTGCAAATGTAAAAGTAGGAAAAAGCTCTTGAAAAAAGGGCGAAAAAAGTGTATAATGTATTTGTTCGCGGAGCACGCACAAGTAAGCGGGGTCAGCAGTGATTAACGGCTTGCGGAAAATGCGGCAGGAAAACGCCGCGGGCATATTTAATAAGATAATTACGGAGGGTGTTTTCAGATGTTAGTATCAGCAAAGGAAATGATGACCAAAGCAGTAGCGGGTCACTATGCAGTAGGACACTTCAACATAAACAATCTTGAGTGGACAAAGGCTATCCTGCTCACCGCAGAAGAGCTCAAGTCCCCTGTTATCCTTGGTGTTTCCGAGGGCGCAGGCAAGTATATGTGCGGCTACAAGACCATCGTAGGAATGGTAAACGGTATGCTCGGCGAGCTGGGTATCACAGTTCCTGTTGCACTTCATCTGGATCACGGCTCTTTCGAGGGCGCTAAGGCTTGCATCAACGCAGGCTTCTCGTCTGTAATGTTCGACGGTTCTCACTACTCTATCGAAGAGAACATCGAAAAGACCAAGGTGCTTGTAAACACCTGCGACGTACTGGGACTTTCCCTTGAAGCTGAGGTAGGCTCCATCGGCGGCGAAGAAGACGGCGTAGTAGGCATGGGCGAGTGCGCAGACCCCGACGAGTGCAAGATGATCGCAGACCTCGGCGTAGCAATGCTGGCTGCCGGCATCGGCAACATCCACGGTGTATATCCTGAAAACTGGCCGGGACTTTCTTTCGAGACTCTGGCTGCTGTAAAGGAAAAGGTTGGCGATATGCCTCTCGTACTGCACGGCGGTACAGGCATTCCTGATGACATGATAAAGAAGGCGATCTCGCTCGGCGTTGCTAAGATCAACGTAAATACTGAGTGCCAGCTCTCTTTCCAGGCTGCTACAAGACAGTACATCGAAGAAGGCAAGGACCTCAAGGGCAAGGGATTCGACCCCAGAAAGCTGCTTGCTCCCGGATACGAAGCTATCAAGGACAAGGTAAAGGAAAAGATGGAACTCTTCGGTTCTGTCGGCAAGGCTTAATTAACAGACAATCAAATATGAGTGTATCCTAGCTTAACCACTCAGAAATAAAAACAAGGAGAGATAAATATGGAATCTATCAGCACTCGCAGGATCACGAAAGCGGGAGTAGTCGCGGCGATATATGTCGTGCTAACAGTATCACTTTCGGCGTTATCATATGGAGGCATACAGTTTCGCATAGCGGAAGCGCTAATGCTGCTGTGTTTATTCAGCAAGGACTATGTTGTATCACTGACCATCGGCTGTTTTATCGCAAACATATTCAGCACGGTAGGCGCGGTTGACACGATAGTAGGCACTTCGGCGACGCTTATCGCGGGGTTATGTATTTATCTTTTGCGGAACAAGCTCAACTATTTCACGGCTTCGCTTTTCCCCGTCATTATAAACGGCGTGTTCGTAGGGCTGGAGCTTTGGATAGTGCTGAAGCTGCCGCTTGTACTCTCAATGGTGCAGGTCGCGGCGGGCGAGCTGGTCTGCGTGACTATTCTCGGCGGCATACTGCTGAAAGCGTTATCGAAAAACCGTGGATTCATGGCTATGATAACGAACGAGAAAGAGTCGATATAAATTTAGTAAACTAGGGCAGGCAATAGTTTGTCCGGTTATGGATCGCTCGGGTTTTCTTTGAAAATTCGGTGTTTTGAAAGAAAATTCGAGAGATTCTATTTGCTAACAACAGGCAGAGTTTTTTAAAGGCTCTGCCTTTTTTGTCGGCAATTGCGTTAAATAAATGTTCAATATATATTTACCAAACGTTTTTATAATTTGTGCAAAAATACTTGACAAGTGCATGTTGATGTGATATAATATATATGTTGATTTTTCAAGCAGGTATGGCGGAATCGGCAGACGCGCTAGCTTCAGGTGCTAGTGGGGGCAACCTCGTGGAAGTTCAAGTCTTCTTACCTGCACCATATTGGTGGAACAAAAAAGATGCACCAGCCGAAAAGCCCGTAAATACGGGCTTTTTTCATGCTTTTTAACCGGAAATTTTAAGGTGAAAACCGTGGATGCTTTTTCACGATTTTAGCCGACCGGAAGGATTTGAACGCTACACAACGAAATATTGTCAAACAAATCGGCAGGCTTTGAGCAAATTTCGCTCTTAACTTGCCGATTATTTATGAAAAAACTTTCACAAACTTTTCAAGACTGTTTTGTCTAATATCACGAAATGTGATAAATGACAAAACGGTCTTTTTTTATTTCTCAAGGAAGGACGTGATACCCGTGTGGCAGCTATACTATTAAAATGGAAAATAAAACAAAGGAGGAAATCAATGAACAACAAACTTATAATCAACACAAATCTGCTTCGCAAAGAATCGGAATTCAAAACGTATACTTGCGTGGTGGAAAAAGCTGTGCCTGTTCCGACCGAAGAATTTGAGAGGCTGAAACACACTCCGATGTGCAATAACGATCTCATAAGTGAAAACCTTAACAGTATGTGGTACGGCAACGGCGTACACCATTGTCTGCTGATCTACGACAAGCAACAGGGCGACGGCTTGTTAATAGAGTCTGAGGGTGCTCCCTATGCAAGATATGCCCAGTATATTCCAAACGCCAAACTGTTGTACGAAAATCATATGCAGAATCATTTACAGGAATTAAAATTTTACTGTCCGCTTGAAATCAACAGAGAACCGGAATGCCGGTATGACGAGGAATACGAAAAAATCTCGTCCTATGAGGCTTCTGCTTACAAATCGGAGATAAACCGATTTATTGAGGATTTTACAATGCCCGAGGAGAAAGAACGGGGTCTCATGAACTGGTATGGCAAGGGCAATTCAGTCGACCAAAAGGTACGCTCGGCGTTTATGTCTGTCGAGGAGCGCGACGGAGAGCTTGTTGGCGTTATTACGGCTCAGATTTACGGTCAGCTTACAGATGAAGAGCTTGAAGAATTCCGCTTGTACTGCGAGGGACAACTTTCAGACGGCGTTGGGGAGTCTCTTGAACAGCGGCCGATAAAAACTCCCGACGGCGATATTTATGTCAGCTTCTGGAATTCAGATGACAACTGGAGCTTGCAGACGGAGGAAGAAATAAACAGCATTCAGTCAGAAGATTTGACCGATGAACCCGATATTGGAATGACAATGTGAGGTACGCATGGTATACAATGAAAAGAAAGTTGAGTTGCTTAGACAGAGGTATCCCGAGGGTACTCGGATTTGTCTTGACCACATGGAGGACTTATGTCCTGTGGAAAGCGGCACCAATGGAACTATTATTGGAGTCGACGATATCGGCTCAGTCATGGTTAAGTGGGATAACGGCAGAACTTTGAATCTTCTGCCCGATGAAGATAAATTTCATACGATCAAGCATGAACAAACTCAGTCAGACGAACAAACAGAAGAAAATACGGAAAATGAAGAAATCGCAGAAATCGAGGAATTATCGGAAGAACCGGAAATGGATATGTCCATGTAGGACTTGAAATACGGCGGTTTATGTGATATAATGTACAAGATAAAATTCTGAGAGGAATACGTTCATGAGTAAAAACAGTAAGATCTGCCCGAACTGCGGCAGAAAAATGAAACAGCAGTTTATCGGATTACAGCATTGTAAGTGCGGTATAAGCTGGAAACATGATATGGGTTACTTTGAACGCACAAAACGATATGGTATTCGCTTTGCAGCGTGTTAAAATCGGCAAGAAGGTAAAGCAAATGCCCATTATACGAATAAAAGAGCGAAAGGAAAATGAATATGCCGAATAAGCCGCTCCTTGACCGAGCCTTATACAAAAAAATTAAAGCTATGGACCGTGAAACAATGGACAATTTCATTCAGAATATATATCAGACAGGAAAAGACGACGTACACGCCACAGAAGTCGACTTCGACAAGCTGCGTGAAGATATATCCAAGATCAAGGGTATCGGAGAAAGCCGATTGAATGAAATAATGGCTGTGATCGAAAGTCATATAGGAGCTGACTCCGAATAATACAATTAAATATCGCAGAACTGCCGTTAAATGAGAGATCATTTAGCGGTTTTTTTATTGTCAAAATCAGAAAGGGGCGCTTTGAATGATACGAGTATTCGACGCATTTTCAGGCATCGGAGGCTTCCGATCTGCTCTGGAAAGAGTCGGAGGATTTGAAATTGTGGGGTGGTGCGAGATTGACAGATTTGCGCAGAAAGCCTACAAAGCACTGTACGATACCGGAGGTGAACAATTTTATGAAAATATCAGAGATATTGACGTCGGAAAACTTGCAGACTTTGATCTCCTTATTGGAGGTTTCCCCTGCCAGCCGTTCTCGGTCTGCGGAGCAAGAAAAGGCTTTGCCGACGAGCGAGGAGATCTGTTCTTTGAGCTTGCCCGACTGCTTGAAGCGAAAAGACCTAAGTATTTTTGCTTTGAAAACGTACCCGGTCTCATGGGGATTGACTCGGGAAAAACTTTTGCAAAAATCATTGAAACGCTTTCTCAACTGGGGTATTGCGTGGAATGGCGTGTGTATAACAGCGCCGATTACCTTCCCCAAGTCAGAAAAAGAGTTTACATTGCAGGATGTCTTGGAATCGACTGTTCCGGAAAAATACTGGCTTTCGGAAAAAGCGACAGCCAGAATTGCCGGAAAACTGAACAAATCATAGGCGGAAGTCAAGGCACGAGAGTTTATGATCCCGATGGACTTGCGGTGACGCAGTGCAGCGGTTCGGGCGGTATGGGCGGAAAAACAGGTCTGTACTTTATTGACAGCAATCCTCCACCTAATCTCACAGAAAATGCAAGATGTATAACCGCAAGGCAGAACAGCGGAGTAAGTCATCACAAAGGTGAACACTCCGCTGTTTTTTGTGATCTGAACGAAAATCCGCAGATTACGGAAAACGCCCGATGTCTGCATACAAGAATGGACTTGGGGGTAACAAACGGAACTCATAAAGGAGAAAGATCGGGAGTTCTGATTGAGGACGGACCGAGAGCAATTATCAATCCGTTTAAGGAAACTACCCGTCAAAACGGCAGACGAATAAAAAATCCCAACGAACCGATGTTTACGCTTACGGTAACCGATCGACACGGGATTGTCCACCATGGACGGATAAGACGCCTTATGCCAATTGAGGCATGGCGGCTGCAGGGTTTTACAACAGAGCAATTCGAAAAAGTTGCGGCAACGGGGATGTCCGACGCACAGCTCTACAAACAAGCCGGAAATGCCGTAAGCGTACCCGTTGTTGAAGAAATTGCGAGAAATTTATTGAAATTTGATGAGGAGATAAATTAAATGAATAATATGATCAAGATTTTCAAAAATGAGGAATTTGGTTCTCTCAGAATTTTAAAGGATGATAACGGCAGAATTATGTTCTGCGGCAAGGACGTGGCTTCTGCATTGGGCTACAGCAACACAAAGGACGCAATAAGGCGGCATTGCAGGTGGGGCGTGAAACACGACCTACCTCATCCGCAGTCCCCAAGCAAGACCATTAAGATGATTTTTATTCCTGAGGGCGATGTTTACAGACTTGTCGCACACAGCAAACTGCCGAGAGCTGCGGAATTTGAGTCGTGGATTTTTGATAAAATTCTGCCTCAGATCAATCAAACAGGCGGCTACGTCAGCAACGAGCAAATGTTCATAGAAAACTATCTTCCGTTTCTCGACGAGCCGTACCGCAATCTGTTCCGTTTGCAGATGATGGCTATCAACAAGCTGAACGAGCGGATACGTCACGACCAACCGTTAGTGGAGTTTGCGAATCAGGTTGCAAATACCGATAATCTCATCGACATGAACGCTATGGCAAAATTGGCAAGAGCCGAAAATATCCCTGTCGGAAGAAACAAGCTCTACGGCTGGCTTAAGAGTATGAGAGTGCTTATGGCGAATAATCTCCCCTATCAGGCGTTTATCGACCGAGGATATTTTGCGGTAAAGGAGTCGGTGTTTGAAACTCCGACTATGACCAAGACCTATCAGCAGACGTTTGTGACGGGAAAGGGTCAGCATTTCGTCATAAATCTGCTGAAAAAATATTACGGGAAGGAGGTTTTGCAATAATGGAGATCAAAAGCATTTCTTTACACGATCTGAGAAAAATGAATAACAGCGAGGCTCTTATCCTGCAAGGCTGCGGCGGCGACCTTAAAGAATGGGTTGACGGCATAAACGATATGCTGACGGAAAGCGGAATATTGCAGAACGAAAGTCGATTTGAAAAAGCATATACTTTTAAAAATGAAAATCTGACTTGTCTGCTGTTTCCGTTTGATGACGTTCAGCTTGATGTCGGTAAACTTGCGATGTGGAGATTGCAGACTCACGAGCAGTTCGGCGGTACATGGCTTTCCGATTATGTTCCAAACAGACTTGGCGGTTTTGTTTCAGAAAATGAACAAAAACAGAATGAAGATTGCAGTCCTAAGGAAGAAACCGAAGATTTAGGAATGGAGATGATGTAATGACGTATTTATTCATAGGAATGATAATCGGAGGGGTTATCGGATTGACGGTCGGCAGTCTTGCTGCGGCTTTTAAGGCAGCGGAAAAAGAGATCGCACGTCTGGACAAGGAGGTAAGTGATGCACACAAACAGAATTAAAGCTAAAGTGGACTTCAAGTTCTGCCTCGGCAGTATTCCAGCAATGCTGAGAGCCACAAAGCCCGTACTTTCGGAAAGGCAGTACAAGGAGCTGTGTAACGAGGTCAATAAAGCCAACGGCTATCTTGAACAGAAACGTATTATTTTTTCATATGTTGACCCTATAATCAAGGGTTGAAGTAAACACAATTAAATAACAACTAAAGTCGTTTTGCCAATGACAGAAAACTTCTGTAATTAGCAAAGCGACTTTCTTTCTGTCATTGGCTTTAAACGACGGAAAGGAATTTCATGAACAGTTTTATGTCATGGTTAGGCGGTAAAAAGGCATTGCGTGACGCAGTACTTGCAAGATTTCCGCCTTACTATGAACGATATATCGAGGTTTTCGGAGGTGCAGGCTGGGTTTTATTCCATAAACCGCCCGGTATGGATTTTGAGGTATACAACGATTTTAACGGAAATCTTGCAAATCTTTATCGCTGTGTCAGGGATAACCCGAATAAGCTGAAGTACAAGCTTCGTTATGTCCTCGATTCTCGTGAAGATTTCGACTGGATTGCTAGTCTTCATAAGCGAGGTCTGTTCAGCAGATTTCGTGATGTTGACAGGGTGGCGAAGTTTTATCAGCTTATCCGTTACAGCTACGCAAGTGGACTTGACAGCTTCGGCAGTCAGCCGCATTCAATATGGTCGGATTTCCCGATGATAGACTTGGCAGCAAGGAGATTGCAGAAGGTAGTAGTTGAGAATAAAGACTTTGAAAAGCTGATAAGGCAGTACGACCGCCCTGTCAGCTTTTTTTATTGCGATCCACCGTACTTTGCAACCGAAAACTACTACAAAGACGTTGGTTTTAAAACCAAGGATCATATTAGGCTCAGGGATTCGCTAATGGATATCAAGGGCAAGTTTCTTGTTTCCTACAATGACTGTCCAGAAATCCGTGAGATATGGGATAAGCCTAATATTCACATTGAGGAGATCAGCAGACTGAATAATCTGGCGCAGAGATACGACGGCGGCTGTCAGTATGCGGAGCTGCTCATATCCAATTACGATACAAGCGAGAGATTACAGGCGGTTCGCCAGCTTTCGCTGTTTGACGATGAAACAGACAATTTGGAGGTATAATTTTATGAGAAAGATTATTTTTGCACAGGTACTCACAACCAACGGAACTACCGTATTTTCGGGGCTTTTTGATGAAAACGAAAATCCCGTAAGCGTGGAAACGGAGTGCGATGATAGCGGAGTGACGCTTACGATATGGCGCAATGCTCCTGAAACAGAACGCCGTGACTGCGGTATCTCGGAGGAAGAAATAGAGCGAACATGTTCAATGTATGATGACTGTAACGAGTGTCCACTGTGGGATTATTGCAATGAAGATGAGGAGGTTTTGTAAATGAAAATACTTGTTATTGAGCCTGAAAAAGCGCCGTATGAAAAGGAAATCGGCGATGATATTCACGATATGCAGGCAATAGTCGGAGGGTGTATCGAACCTATATATTTTGAGCCGAAAGAAACTGCGATTGCTTGGTGCAACGATGAATTCCTGCTTAATGGTTCACAGCCTAATCGTATTGTGGGAAATGTTCTTGTACATGGAACTTTCTTTGTTTCAGGAAATTATATGAACGAATACGGCGAATGGGACAGCTGTTCACTTACCGATGATCAGATCAAGAAATATTCCGAAATGTTTGAAACTCCCATTATCGTATTGGAGCAAATGCAGGCTACGGAAATTGAGGTAGAAAATACTCCCGATGAGGAAATGGCGGACGGACCAGCGGATGAACCTGAGCCGGAAATAACGATGTAATAAAAAGTAAAGTGTTGTAATTTAAAATCAAAGGAGAAATGCATTTTATGTTTAAAAAATCCAAAATATTAAAGAAGCTTGGCGCAGGGTTAATGGCAGGACTCTGCGCTTTTTCTATGCTCGGTTCATCTGTGAGCGGAGCGATAACAGCAAATGCCGCAAGTACTTCGACCGAAAACTCTGCGTTTCCGTCTTCCGATACGGTGATCGCAAAGGCGGCAACTTTGCTCGGAACACCGTATACATTTGGGAATAAGGGGTACTGGTACGCATACAATCAGGGACAGTATACTCCTCTGTCGGTGCAGACGATAAATAATCTCGGCATCGACTGTTCGGGACTTGTGTACTATACGCTGACGCAGCTTGGATACAAAACATCGGGATTTTCATGGAACAACCCCGTTCCTGTGGATACCGATCACTGGCTGACAGTCAGCGATAACTGCACAATCACTTATGACGGTGTGACTTCAAAAGTCGATGTTGAAAAGCAGAATATTAAGACCACGGACCGTCCGTATTGGGAGTGTGCCGACGGTTCAAATATTACTCCCGGTTCGGTAGTTGTTGCTGAAAACCCCAGTGGTATCGACCATGCATGGATATATATGGGTGAGTTCGACAGCCGTTCCGATGTTGTTTCATATCTGAAATCAATTGGAGTTTCGGAAAGTCTTATCAATTCCAAAACGGTCGGTGACGGAAAAGGTGCAGGCGGTACTCATTGGAGAATAGAGTCTAACGGCTCTGAGGGAGTTGTTATCAACAACAAGACCGACGGTAAGACTGCAACTGCTATGAATATGTCGGCTTTTAGGATCACAAAGACCGATGTGACTTTTGAGATAGATAAGTATAATACAAACGGTGATCTTGTGGGAAAATCAAGCGTTGATAATTCTACTGCGGTATATGGAATCTATAGTGATAAATCCTGCACCAAAAAGGTCGGAAAAATTACGATAGGTGCTGACGGAACAGGTAAAATTCAGCTTCCTGACAGCACTTATTACGCAAAGGAAATCAAGGCTCCTACAGGTTATTCAGTTGATTCGACCGTATATACAATCAAAGCAGGAAAAAACAAGGTGAAAGAGGACTATGAAACAGGAACAATCAAAATTAACAAAACTGCCGAGGATGGTATAATCGGTCAGCGTGAATTTAGAGTAACATGGACTCAGAACGGAAAATCTCACTCCAAGACGGCAAAGACAAATTCAAGCGGAATTGCGGAGTTTAAAGGTCTTAACGTATACGATCTTACAAGTAAAAAAGCAATTTCATATACCATATCCGAAATCAACGTAGATACGAGATATGAAACTCCCAAGGCGAAGAATGTCAAGCTTACAGACGGCGACATTGATCTGACCGTAAATGTGAAATTCAACAACGAACTTAAAACAGGTTCTATTAAGATCAACAAGCAGTCTGAGGATAATCAGAACGGAGGCAGAGAATTTACTGTCACAGGTAACGGCAAGACTTACAGCATAAAAACCGGTTCTGACGGTGTTGCAATTCTTTCCGATATCCCCGTATACGACAGTAACAATCAGAAAATTGTTTACACGATTTCTGAAAAAAACGTTCCCATAAAGTATGTTGTTCCTGCCAGTCAGACGGTTACTTTGACAGCTGATGAAACTACCTCTGTAACGTTTGAAAATGTGCTTAAAAAATTCACTTTGGAAGTTACAAAAAAAGACTCGGAAAAGACTGAAAAACAAGGCGATGCAAGCCTTGCGGGAGCGGTTTACGGCGTGTTTAAAGACAGTGTTTTGATAGACGAATACACCACAGATGAAAACGGATATTTCAAGACAAAAGAGTATGTCTGCGGAAACTACACGGTTCAGGAAATTTCACCAAGCGAGGGCTATCTGCTTGACAAAACTGTGTACTCGGTTGGTGCAGAAGCTGAGAATTATTCCATTGAGCATAACCCCATTTCTATGACAGTGACCGAGGACGTGATCAAGGGGAATATTGCTATCATCAAGCATTCCGATGACGGCTCAACGCAGATCGAAACTCCCGAAGTCGGTGCAGAGTTTGAGGTTTATCTCAAGTCATCAGGCTCTTATGAAGCTGCAAAAGACAGCGAAAAAGACTATCTCGTATGCGATGAAAACGGCTATGCTGCGACAAAAAAGCTCCCCTACGGAATCTATGTCGTTCATCAGACCAAGGGCTGGGAAAGCACCGAATATATGGAGGATTTTGAGGTTGTAATCAGCGAAAACGAAAAAGAATATTTCTATTTGCTCAATGACGCAGTGAAAAAATCCTTTGTTAAAATCGTGAAAAAGGACGCTGAAACAGGCAATGTAATTCCCGTTTCGGGCATCGGCTTCAAGGTTTGGGACTGTGCAAATTCCGAATATATTTCTCAAAAAATTTACTATCCGTCAGAAATGATTCTCGACACATTTTACACCGATGAAAGCGGCTCGCTGATGCTGCCGCAGGAGCTTGCTTACGGCGATTACGAGCTTCACGAAGTGCAGTCGGCGGAGGGTTATGTGCTTGATAAAAATCCTGTTCCATTTACAATTGACGGTTCAGTGGAAACCGTAGTTGTGGAGAAAACAAATACCGCACAGAAGGGCAGAATTTCTGTTCAGAAAACAGGTGATATTTTTACAACGGTCGCTACAGCATCATCTGCTTACACGGACGAAAACTGCGAAACTATTGTAAATCCGACAACTTACACTCCCGTTTTTGCAAGCGGAAATCTGTCCGGTGCAGTATTTCAGATTATCGCAGTAGAAGATATTGTGACGCTTGACGGCACGATCAGAGCAAATGCCGGCGATGTTGTAGCTGAGATCACGACCGATGAAAACGGATATGCAGAAACAGACCTTTTGTATCTTGGCAAGTATGAAGTCAGAGAAATTACTGCCCCTGACGGCTATGCTCTTAACGCAGAATCTCAGTTTGTTGAACTGACCTATGCAGGACAGGAAATTGCTGTTCGTGATACCGTAAATACGTCATTTGTCAACGATTATCAGGGTGTAGAAATTTCACTTTCTAAGGTCATGGAAAAGGACGAGTTATTTAACATCGGTAACTCCGATGAATATACCAGAGTTCGTTTCGGACTGTTCGCAGCCGAGAATATTACCGCCGCTGACGGCTCGGTAATTCCTGCTGACGGACTGATTTCTGAAATAAGTCTTGCTGAAAATATGTCCGCAAAGTTTGATACTGCTCTGCCTTTCGGCAAGTATTACGTTCAGGAAATTGCAACCGATGAGCATTATGTTCTGAACGGTAAAAAGTACCTTGTAAACTTCGAGTATATGGGACAGGAAGTAACTACTGTTACTGTTGATTGCGGCGAGTTTAAGAATGCTTTAAAACGTGGAAAAATCAGCGGTAAAAAGGTTGATGAAAACGAGAAATCTCTTGAAAATGCTTTGTTCGGACTGTTTGCTGTTGATACTGCTGAGTTTACTGCTGACAACGCATATATGACCGCTGTTTCCGATGAAAACGGACACTTTGAATTTGACAAGATCCCATACGGCGAGTATATCGTCAGGGAAATCGAAGCTCCCACAGGATATATTCTCAGCGATGAAAGCTACCCTGTGACAATTTCTGAGGACGGCGAAGTCATAGAAATTAAAGCTGTGAATAAATCTACAAAAGTCAGAATTTCCAAGCAGGATATTACTACAGGTGAGGAGCTCCCCGGCGCAACGCTTCAGATTATTGACGAGGACGGAAATGTTGCCACGGAATGGGTATCAACAGACGAGGCTCACTTTATCGAGGGCAAGCTGATTGCAGGCAAGGAGTACACGCTCCGTGAAACGATCGCTCCCGACGGTTATGAGATTGCAAGCGAGATAAAGTTTACTGTGAATACTGACGGAAGTGTAACGGAGGTCGTTATGTACGATGAGCATACGCCTGATCTTGAAATTCCTCCTACAGTCACAATAGATACTCCTAATACAGGTGTATCCGCAGACAATAGTGCTGAGCTTTATCTAGTAGCCGCAGCGGTTATTATGGCTTTCGGTATGGTCATATGCAAGAGGAACGATAAGGAACAGAGAAAGGATGATGTGAAATGAGATCTAAAAAGAAACTGATCGCAGCAGCAAGTTCGGTGTGCTTTGCAGCTATGATGTCGCTAACTGCTTATGCTTCAGGCGATGTTGCGGGAGCTGTGCAAAGCACTTGGACCACTGCAAGATCGCAGGTGGTTTCGGTTGTAAACAACGTCGTGTTCCCCGTAATCGACGTGATATTGGCGGTTTTGCTGTTTGTTAAGATAACGCTGGCATACTTGGATTACCGCAAACACGGGCAGTTGGAGTGGACGCCGATTGCTATCATTTTCGGCTGTCTTATCTTTGCTTTGACTGCTCCGTTGTATATCTGGTCGATCGTTTAAAAAGGAGAATTTGTGTATGAAAAAAATATATTCAGCTATGGTTTCAGCGGCAATCGCAATGACAATGACCGCCTGCGGAACGATCAGTCCGCCAATACAGAATGCAGCAGAAACTACCGCAACAACGCCGATAACAGCCGAGTCCGTATTGGATTCGGCTGTCTCTTCGGAGGTCGAAAGTACCGTCAACAATGAACAGGTAAAGTCCGATACCTTTATCGCAGAGTTTTTCGATTCAAATATCAGCTTTGAAGATACAAGCGAATTGGTTACTGAGTCGATGAAAGGCTGTTCCTTTGAATCGGAAAAAGATGAGTCAAACGGAATACAGAAAATTATGCTTAAAGGCAAAAACGGCGGAGGAATAGTTAATGTTCTATGCATTGATTTAAGTCAAAGTAATCTTGATTACGACATGGAATATATCCTTGAAAACTTCGGGGATTACTATTTCGGTCAGACCTCCGCACAGATGAACGGTGTCACTGAGGACGATTTTGTGTCAAATTATCGTATGACAACAAATGTATATTCAAATGGTAAATATCAGCGTTACAGTTCCGTTCAGAAAACCGATGGTATGGCGACGCAGTTTGGGTACACGGAAACCTATGCTGTGCTTTCTGAGAACAAGCTGACAGTAGTATCAGGAGCATATCTTGGTACGGATATGATGGAAAGGCAGAGCTTTTCGCAGCTTATGGGTAAGCTTGCGGAAAATGTCAAGTATTAAAGGCTGGTGTAGTTATGCCATATATCCCATTTACAGACGAACAAAAAGTAATGGCAAACTCCGTAGATTTAGCGGAGTTTTTGCGTATGCGGGGTGAAAAATTAGAACGTGTCGGCAGAGAGCATAAACTCATTTACTACGACGGTTCGGGCAAGCACGACAGCATAACGCTCCGTGGCTCGACTTGGTTCGACCATAAAAATCAAGTGGGCGGCGGAGCAATAAAATTCATGCAGGAATTCTATGATATGGACTTTCAGACGGCTGTTCAGGAACTGTTAGGACAGACGATAACTCCCCTCTCTCACGCTCCTTCAAAAGCTGTTGTGCATGAAGAAAAAACGAAAGAGTTCAAGCTTCCCGAAGCCAATTCAAATATGCACAGAGTGTTCGCATACCTCATAAAACAGCGGTTTATTTCTCCAGATATTATCAGCCATTTTGCAAAACAGCATACACTTTATGAGGACAAACAGCACCACAATGCAGTGTTTGTAGGACTTGATGAAAACGGCGTTCCACGTCAGGCAAGCAAGCGTTCAACCAATTCTTTCGGGAAAACTTTCCGCATTACCTGCGAGGGTTCAGATACCCGTTACAGCTTTTCCCACTTTGGCAAGTCGGAAAAGCTGTTCGTGTTTGAGGCTCCCATTGATATGATGAGTTTTCTTACACTCTATCCGCAGGAATGGCAGAAAAACAGCTACATTGCAATGAACGGTGTGTATGAAAATGCCGTTTTAACAGCGTTAAAGAACCATTCTAACCTGTCAGAAGTCATTCTCTGCGTTGATAACGATGAGGGCGGAATCGAGGCTGTTGACAGACTTCGGGATATTTTGAGAGAAAACGGCTATGAAAATGTACGGCGATTTGCTCCCAAATTTAAAGATTGGAATGAAGATTTAAAGGCAAAAAACGGAGCGGAATTTTTGCCTGCTGTTCCTCATAAGCGAAAGGAAAAATATCTGGAAACAGCAGATAATTTGCAGTTTTTAAAATGCAAATATGATAAGTTAAGAGGGCAGATTTTATCCACTTTAAAAAACGAGCAGTTTAAATTTTTAGCAGAGTATGCATTGGCAGGCTCTGCTTTTTTTATTACGCCAAAGGACGAAAATCTGATGTTTGAAAAGTTAAAATTCAAGCTGAAAGATGAGTACAAGCCTTATACCGACAAGGGCAAAAAGGTGCAGAAACAAAGGGCTTTGCAGGATTGTGTGCAGGAGGTTTTGCGTGATCTTAAGCGGACTGCCCGTACCCGTGAACAGTCGGTAAATACGGCGAAATTGCTGTATCAGCTTGCGGATAGTGCTGTCAGATTATCGGTTGAGGAAGCTTTAAGTGTACCGATTCAGGAGCAGTGCGAGGATATAGATATTATTTCTGAACCCGAACCGTGTATGGAGTTCGGGTAATGCGATACCCTCCGCCTCACAGCGCAATACCTTGAAGATAACAAACTAACTATCTTATTAAATACAAAGGAAAGAATATTTAAGATACATTCAAATCTGAACGAATCTGATGTAGTAAATCTAGTCGTAAAGATTCTAAAATATTGCTGTCTAACCCAGTTCTAATAAGGCTAGCATTGTGGTATGCAACAATAAATCTGTACCAACTGTTCTTAACCTTTGGACTTGCGTATACATCAAATTTATTTTTATTTCCAGAAAGATTAAATTTATGCAATCTATCATTAAAAATAGTTAATTGGTCACAATATTTTGCCATTTGCTCGATGCCATAATTTATGTTATTAATTTTCAGCTCTATTTCTTTACAATTTTTGTCATCAACATAAAAATGATTACAATCTGTGTGACCTGTTTCTAGATACATCTGTAAGCTTTCTTGATAAAGCTTTTGATGAAAACGTAAATTGTGTAGAAAACCATTAGAATCAAACCCTCCAATTTCCAAATCTTCGAGCTCAATTGG
>OGMF01000748.1_pt1 | contig 35280 bp, 31 predicted proteins | sample 1572921 | NCBI WGS metagenome assembly OGMF01 (sample SAMEA2581919, study PRJEB24529) | metagenome | biome: Human gut stool | place: China | collected 2011 | reverse complement strand
TGGTATCATCCTTTCTTCTGTCCGGGTATGCCGGCTTCTCCCTACATATATACGCGGGAAGGACGGGCCTATGCAGCTTTTTTATGTTCAGATTTCGCGGTACATGGCTGCCGCGTCGTCCTTGCGCACAGCCTCGGCCACGGCGAGTACCTCGACCGTGACGGTTCGCGCGCCGAAGGCGATGGCGATATGATCGCCGACCTTGACGTCATAGCTGGCCTTGGCGGGCTTGCCGTTGACTGTCACGCGGGTGTTGTCGCACGCCTCGTTTGCAACTGTGCGGCGCTTGATAAGGCGGGAAACCTTCAGATATTTGTCGAGTCTCATGGCATTTGCCTTTCTGCCGGCTTCGCCGGCGGTGTATTTTGCCGGGCGGACAGCAGTGTCCGCCCGGCAAAGCATGAATACGCAGCCGCCTTTCAGTCTTCCATCACGGACGGGCAGGTGCGGATATATTCGTAGAACTGTGCGTTCGCCGCTTCCATATACGGCGTAACCCAAAGCATGCCGATGCCGAGGCACAAAGAGCCGACAATGATCCAGCCGAGGAAACTCAGGTCAAGCACAAATTTCTCCCATTTGTGCCCGTCCATCAGTCGGCGGCTTTCGTCAATGCAGGCCTTCCAGCCGTAGTCGGGATGATCAAGCTTGATATAGTATGCCATAGAATAGGCATACGCCTTGACAATGCCGGGGATGACGAACAGCAGCGACCACAGGAACGTGAAAAGCGACGTCATAAGGCCGATGAGGAACGTTCCGCCGAAATCGTCCTGAAAGCCACGGAACATATCGCCCAGCTGCACGGGCTGATGGTCGCGCGCCTGCTTGAGGAAAATATATGCCATACCATATTCCAGCGGACCGACTACAAGCAGTGCGCCGATGCCGGGGATAATGCCGGCGGCAGCCGACTCCATCAGACCGATCAGCAGGCACACGGCCAGACCCATCATCCAGAGATTCTGAAAAATACCGCCGCCGAGCTGCGCTCTTGCGCGGGCTTTTAATTCTGAACAACTCATAAACTACACAGTCCTTTCTGAATTCTCTTATTTCTTCCTTTTTCCGGACGCTTCCATTATACTGTATGCGTTTCGGGAATGCAAGATTCAGAATTCCGGGACACCTGCGAGGCACAGCGGCAGTTCCAGCCCGGTTGCTTCCAGAAGCGCCTTGTCGCGCAGAAGTTCCTGCGCGGGGCCGTCGGCAGCCAATGCGCCGTCCGCGATCAGAAGCACGCGGCGGCACGTTTCCAGAACCAGATCCAGATCGTGCGAGGCAATCAGTTTCGTCTCCGGCCTTGCGCGCAGGAGATTAATCAATGTGCGGCGGTTGCGCGGGTCGAGCGCGGTGGACGGCTCGTCCATGAAAAGCATATCCGGCTTCATGGCAAGAATGACCGCGATAGCAGCCATGCGTTTTTCTCCGCCGGACATTTTGTGGTTGTGGCGCAGCTTCAGATGCTCCATGTGCAAACTGGCAAGCGTTTCGTCCGCCTGCCGCTCGGCCTCTGCGCGGCTCAGACCGTAGTTCATCGGCCCAAAGAGCATATCATCCAGCACGGTCGGCATGAACATCTGATTATCTGCGTCTTGCAGCACATAGCCCAGCTTCCGACGCACGGCAGGCAGGTTTTCCCGCGTGACGGGAAGACCATCCACGGTGATGCTGCCCGTATACGGGACGAGGCCGAGCGCGGCCTTCATAAGCGTGGACTTTCCCGCGCCGTTCGCGCCAAGCAGGCCGACCTGTTCACCGTCCCGAATGGAAAACGAAAGGCCGCGCAGCACCTGCGTTCCGCCGTAAAATACGCTGACGTGATCAAATACCAGCATAAGCGCCTCCTGTCTCAGACAAACAGTCCGCCCATAAGCGCGGACAAATCAAAATAACGAGCCAGCAGCATCAGCGCCGGACACACGAGTGCATACGGCCACGACGCCGCCGAGCCTCGTCCGCGCACAGCGCCGGGGAATTCGCCGCTGAACCCACGCAACTCCATACTCTCGTAGAGCGCCTGCGCCCAATCCATGCTGCGCAGCAGCAGCTGGCCGAGAAACGAGCCCCACGCGGAAATATGAATCCCCTGCTGCCCCGGCGCGCGGAGGCTGTAGGCCTGCTGCATCACGGCGACCTCGGAAAGAAGCAGACCGACATAGCGAAACGTCAGCAGCAGAAGGTTTGTCAGCAGTTTCGGTACATGCAGCTGCCGCAGCGCGCGGCAGATTGCCTCGATCGTGGTCGTGGCCATCAGCAGGAACGACGCAAGCAGGCAGAAAACGCCCTTCAAAATCAACGTCAGCATGGACAACACGCCGCCTGAGACGGCAAGCGTGCCGACCTGCACCACGATCTGCCGGTCAAACAGCGGATTTAAAAGCCCGACCGCGCACACGAGCGGCAGCACCATGCGCAGCTTCTGAAAGCACAGACGCATCGGAAGCCCGGCAAGCTGATAACCTGCAACCGGGAACAGCGCCATCCAGACGAGCCGCGTCAGGGCGTATTTGGGAAAGGAAACGGTGACGGCGATATAAAAGACCGTCACAAACAGCTTGGAGAGCGGGCTGAGCCGGTGCAGAATCGAATCCTGCGCTGCCAGTTCGTCTATTTCCCGCAGTTCAAGCCCTGCCTGTTCCGCCTTGTTCACGCTGCATCCCTCCCGTGTCTTAAAGGGGGGGGATATTTCGGCGAAAGAAGTTTTCCTCCGTTCGTTGATGAACCGCACAAATCCGAAGATACGAATTTGTGAAAGACTGCTGAAAAAATTGAAATCGCAAGATTGTCGGATAAAAAAAGCAAGTCTAACATTGAAGAAACGGCCGGTTCCGCTATGATGATGGTATCCGAAGGCGGTTCTCGCCAGAAACCATCCGCCCTCAAGCGCATATTTGTATAAAACCAAACAATGGATACAGGAGGATACAGACATGGCAACATTCAGATTTACCGCAGGCCCGTGGAACGTCCACGAGGGCAACGAAACCTTTGGCCCCGGCCATCGCAAGAGCATTCCTCTCGAGGAGAAAATGAAGAAGTACGCCGAGATCGGCCTGGCCGGCATGCAGTTCCATGACGACGACGCCGTTCCCGACATGAACAACATGACCGAGAAGCAGATCATCGACTACGCAAAGGACGTCAAGGCGATGCTCGACAAATACGGCCTGTTTGCAGAGTTTGTCGCGCCGCGTCTGTGGTTCGACAAGCGCACGAATGACGGCGGCTTCACCGCCTCCCGCAAGGAAGACCGTGAATTTGCCCAGTGGCGCGCCCGCCGCTCCTGCGACATCGCTAAGGCGCTTGGCACGAACAAGATCCAGCTGTGGCTGGCCCGTGAGGGCACGCTCTGCGCCGAGGGCAAGAATCCCGTTGAAATGACCCTCCAGCTGCGCGACGCGTTCAACGACATCCTGACCTATCGTGATGATGCGCTGATTCTCGTCGAGCCGAAGCCCAATGAGCCCATCGACCGCTCCATCTGCGGCACTGCCGGTCACGCGCTGGCCGTCGGCGCATACACCGTCGATCCGAGCCGCGTCGGCCTGTGCATCGAATCCGCGCACTCCATCCTCGCCGGTCTTGATCCCGCGAACGACATGGGCTTCGCGCTGGCGCTCAACAAGCTGTGGGGCGTGCATCTGAACGACCAGAACGGCTGCCGCTACGACCAGGACAAGGCGTTCGGCGTCGACAACCTGCGCAACGCGTTCAACCAGGTCAAGGTCCTGTACGAGAACAACTTCGGCGACCGCGGCAACTTTGAATGCGTCGGCCTCGACGTCAAGGCCATGCGCACCCAACCCGATGAGGACTGCTACCGCCATCTGATCAACTCCAAGAAGATCTTCGAGAAGCTGCTGGACAAGGTCAAGAGATTCGACTACGAATTCCAGGCTGCCTGCGTCAAGGAGCAGAACTTCGAAAAGCTCGAAATGTACGTCATGGACCTGCTGATGGGCGACTGAAAAAACCGGGCCGCCGCGCACGGGAAGCGTCCCCAAAAGGTCAGGCAAAATTTCGAACAACAAAGAATCAAGCCGCCAAAAGGGCTTGCCGTCTGTGAATCGCAGGCGGCAGGCCCTTCAGTCGTTCCCGCAGCCAGCTTCCCGAACTCCGGTGTATTCTCCCTTGACATAGTGAATCCCCATTTCTTAGGGTGTATCTGAAAACTCATGATGTGACCGGCAGCGAGGGATTTTTGCGTTGCGCAAGACATTTTTTCGCAGGAATACTGACGTATTTCAAGGAAAAATGACGCGGCGCACCGCAAAAAGGCCCGCTGTCCGGGTGCGTTGGGAGTTTTCAGATACACCCTAGGTGCCGTTCTCACATTTTGCTTTCCTATATGTGATGCTGCTCGGTTGCTGTGGCATAAATTGCATACGTTTGTACGTTGAGTCTTTAGAAGCCAGTTCGATGGAAACTCTTGCAATTTGTTTCTGCGAATGGTGCAGTCCAGAATATAAGTCGGTGAATCAGAAGCTTTCTATGACTCTGCCGAGCGCAGTGCACGGGACAGGGATGCGGCGTTTTGATATCCGACTTTCTCCGCAGCCTGCGTCAGTGTATTCCCGGATGCGATTGCCTGCTTTGCAAGCGCAAGGCGGTAGGTTCGCAGATACGCATAAGGGGTCTGACCCATGGCGTGGCGGAAGCGCCGGATAAAATGATTTTCTTCCAGATGGACGGCAGCGGCGAGTTCCGAAATATGAAGCGGCGAAGCATAATCGCTCCAGATTCGGCGCAGTGTCTCTGACACGACTTCATCCGTATAGAACGGGAGTACGCTTTCTTCGTTCAGCAGCCGCAGCGTCAGGCTCAGCAGCGTGTGTCCCGTGTCATAATCTGGGCGATTATGACCGGCAGTGGTGTCCAGCAGAAGCTGCGCCAAATGCACAAGCGTTTTGTGCCAGCCGGGATACAGAGTGGTTCAGCCGCCAGAATCGGAGGCATGGAAACGAAATCAAAATAAACATGATCGATCGGGTCTGCCTCGCTGCTTTGAAAGCAGGCATGAAAATTATAATGTAATTATAAGAGTTATAGATTGGTGCAGTCGCCAGTCTTGTCAGTTTTATGCTGCGGCATCTCATTGCTGCTGGCATAACTGGCAGCAGCGGCAACCGGCCGTATATTCATTTCATTCAACCCCAAAGCTTTTCCGTATAGATTCCCTCTGCCTTCATCTTTGCAACAGCCGCCTTGACGGAAGCCAGATCCTCGCGATACGTCACGCCGTACCAGCTTTCCTCACATGGAAGCACGCGGACGCTGGCGGTTCCGTCGGCCATCTGCTCGTTGACGACGAACGGCAGGAAGTATTCGCATTTGAGTGGATTTTTCTGCATGGCTTCCGTCAGAAACGCGGGCATTCGGCCCCAGAGTTCATCTAGCATATGCGCGGAAAAGCCCCAGAGATTCATGGAGACGATCGTGTCGCCGGGCAGCGGGAAGAAATGCTCGCCGTCCTCGGTGTATTCGGCGTCTGCGCCCTTCTTGAAGATCTTCGTGCGCTCCGTCACACCGGTCAGCATATTATTTTCGATCTCGCATACGCCGCGCGCCACAGAGCCGAATTCCGTGACCGTATTGCGCAGACGGTAGCCGACCATGGCGTATTGGCTCTCGTCGGTCTGCGTGGCCAGAAAGTCATAGATTTCCGAAAACGCCGTGCGGCCGTAGAAGTCGTCCGCGTTGATAACGGCGAACGGGCCGTTCACCGCACCCTTGCAGCAGGCCAGCGCGTGACCGGTTCCCCACGGCTTCGTGCGGCCTTCGGGGAGCGCAATCCCTTCCGGCAGGCGGTCAAGCTCCTGATAGACGTAGGACACATGGAAGAATTTTTTCATGCGGTCGCCGATGCACGCACGGAATTCTCCTTCCATCTCGCGCTTGATGATGAACACCACATCGCGGAAACCGGCGCGCCATGCGTCAAACAGGGAAAAATCAATGATGATGTGCCCCTCCGGATCGACCGGCTCGATCTGCTTGAGCCCCCCGAAGCGGCTGCCCATTCCGGCAGCCATAATGACAAGACTTGGTGTATGTTTGCTCATTTTGTATTACCTCTCTACATTTGTAAGGAACTGTAAGAAGCGTGAGTTCCATTCTCTCCTTTATATCTGACGGTACCTTATCGGGCAATCAGGCCGGTTGCCTCATAAAATTGCTGCCCGGCAAGAAGCCGTTCTTTAAGTAGCGCCTGAAAGCGGTTCTGCGGCACGAAAGCAGCAATTTCATCCGGCTGAATGTCCCAACGGAGCACATATCGCGCGGCTGCGTTGGATGCGGTGCGTCCGACGATCTGAAAACGCTGTTGAAAAAATGAAATATTGGAGTATACTCCAACCAGAGGCAGCAGCGTTTCGTCCAGCAGCCACGAATGGCAGCTAAAATACGAAAATGCATATGCCGGAAAGTATTTCGGAAAAAACGCGCGCGCCTGCGCAAAGGACGCATCACACGCCGCAGGCTCCAACGAGCCGCCGCGGCAGATGTGCACAGACACCAGCGGCTCGCCCGGTTCAAGTCCAAAAGCCGGGGCGGAAAAGTCCGCCGGCTCCATGCAGAATTGAAGTCGTCCGAGCTGGAACAGCCGCAGCGTCAGATGATTCGTCAGCCATGCGCTTTCGGCAAGGCCGATCTTGCCGCTATAGCTCCAATATTCGGAGGCCCAGCGGCCGATATCGTCGATCGTATGATAAAATACCTCGTCCGGAAGCTGGTGCCTTTGATAATCGTTCAGCAGCTTCTGACTCCAAAGGAGCGCTGCGAGCAGATCCGTCTTGGGATCGCCGCTCCAACGGAGCGTGTCTGCCCTGTAAATTTCGGCGGCCTGAGAAAGTGCCGGAAGCAGCGCTTCCTCAAAGTCCTTTTGATAGAGCGCGTCCAGACCCTGACGGGTATATTCCTGCCGCGCAAAGGAAATCGCCTGTTCGATGTTGTTCATTTTGTACCCAACCTGTAGAGATTTCTCAGGAAGCGCTTTGCGACCGGATTTTCCTGCCGCAGCTCCAGCTGGCAGATCACATAGTGCTTGCCCTCGTATAGCTTTTCTGCCGCAGCCAGTACTGGCCCCCAATTTCCCTGTTCGTCCATATTGTTGGACAAAAGAATGGGTGTGAAGCCTTCGACGGTAAACGTCGTGTCCAGCAGCGGCGTGATGCAGTCCTCCCCGGCGTCATACCAGTAGGAGAAGTCCTGCTCCTTAAATTCCGCGACAGCCGGGTAGCCGGTCTTGCGGGAGACGAAGTGCAGCGGGAGCATGCCGCAGGGCTTGACGGTCACGGTCTCACCCGCAACGGTATGCAAACCCGGTTCCAGCTTCAGAATGACAACATTGTCGTTCGGTACGACAGTCACGTCCTGAAATACGGTCAGCTTCTGCTCTGCGTAATTGACAACGTCCCCGTTCCCGTCCAGCAGGACGGCGCGGAGCGTCAGCGTTTCGCGGTCTTGCGCGGTCTCTGCTGGGAATTCGGCGCTGGCGATATAGGCTGCGCGGCAGGCGTCCGCGTGCGCGGGGACGCGCCCGGTCTGAATCAGCTTGTTTTGTTCGTTGTAAAGCTCAAAGGCAAGCGTATACGCGCCGGATTTCGCGGTATCATTGCACAGGAACGCTTCGATCTGAATCGTTTCGCCCGCCGTATAGGCAAAGCGGTCGGTGCGTAGCGACACCAGCAGGGGCGCGAGTGCATCTCGGTAGGCAAAATACGCCTGCTTCGGGATGCGCTTGCAGTCCATGATGGACTTCATCCAGCCGCTGGGCCATGCGTCGATGAACAGATGAATGGCGTTCGAGACCATGCGGTCGTCGCGGCGGAATGCCTCGGTCATCATGCGCGCGGCAAAGGCCTGATACCGCTGGCTGCGGCTGATCCAGCCCTGCATATCCTCCTGCGCGTCATAGAAAAAGCCGCTGAAGCTTTTTGTCTGGCTGCGGACAATGCGGCCCGGGTCAAACGGCTCGCGCAGCCATTCGCGCGGGTAGCACTCCTCCATGACCTCCGCCGAGTCCAGCCCCTCTGCGCCGTATTCACCGCAGCCATAGTACCAGCCGGGCTTGACAGGCAGCCAATAGCCCCGGTGCAGACGGCCAATGTCAATACCGTGGCCGTTATACCACATGGGGTAGCAGTGGTTATCCGGTATCCCGTCTGTGGGCGGGTCATAATCGCCGTCCACGTGCTTGATGACCTGATCGGGGTTCGAGAACTTCACAACAAGGTCACAGCAGGTGAAGAAGTTTTCCAGTTCCGGACGGATCAGATGTCGGTGCGGCTCGTTATTGGCGTTCGGAAACGGCTCGTTGATATAACTGACGACGACATTGCACGGATGCTTACGCACCATGCGTGCCAGTTCCTCCGCTTGCCGGATGCCCTCCGGGACGCGGAAGCGGCGCATGACGCCGAACAGCGGAAGATCCGTCTGCGTCATAAGGCCGAGCTTGTCGCAGTATTCGTAGACCTCATCCTGCACCGGCCGCTGCGTCAGACGCAGAAAATTCATGTTGCAGAGTTTGGCCAGCAGAATATCGTCGATCAACTGCGGAAGATCGCCGCGCAGCACGTCCTGCTGCTCAAAGCCCATCGTATTGGCCCCGCGCAGACGGATGGAGCGGCCATTGAGATAGAACATCCCCTTGCGCTGCGGACTTTCTGTGTCCTGCGTAAAGCTGCGCATACCGAACTGCTGCGCAAGGCGGTCGGTGCACGTCCCGTTTACAAGAACGGCTGCATGGAGCTGGTACAAATACGGGGTTTCCAGATCCCACAGCTTTGCGTCCGGCAGGTCAAATTTGAGTTTGTACAGATTTTTTCCGTGCTTGAGCGGCATGGGAATGCCCTTTCCAAGCTCGGACTTGACGGCGGCCTCCGTCAGGCTGTCGCCCATGCCGACAAAGCGCGTCGTCTCCGGCGTAAAGCGGTGGTCTTCAAAGACCGTCTCGGGGAAGTTCTGCCCGTAGAGTGAAAGCGAAAGCTCGACCGGGAGGGTATCATATCTGTCGTTCTGAATTTCCAGCCATGCTTCTGCCTTCCCGTCCAGCGGACGGATATAGAGGTCGCTGATATGGACGGAATTTCGGATCTCCACATAGACGCGGTTGTAAATGCCCGTCCCGGAGGGGCAGTGGTGCCAGCCGTCCAGCGGACCGTCCCAGCCGAGACCGGTGGCGGCATAAAGCTTGTCGCCTTCTGTTTCTTCGCTGCCGCCGGGATCGTTTCCCATATAAATATGGTCATTATACAATTCAACTTTCAACCGGTTTGTGCCGTCTTTGACGATGCCTGTAATCTCAAACTCGAATGGAGAGAAGAAGCCTTCGTGTTCTCCGCCAAATGTGTCATTGACGGTAACGACTGCACGGTAATCCGCGCCGTCAAAATGGATATAGACCGACTGGCCCGCCAAAAGCGCAGGCAGCTCAAACGTGGTTTCATATGTCTTTTTGCACACGCCGATAGGCCCGCCGTATTCCGGGATCGTGACCGGTTGACCATCGCGCAGAAACGACGTGAGATCCATGCGCCGGCGCAGGCTTTCAAACGCAGGCGCGTGATTTTCCAGAAACGGGCGGTATGCTTCCCGCATGGCAGCAAGCTCGGTTTTCAGTTCTTCCGTTGTAGACAGATGCGGCTTGACTGCGATGGGCTGTGCATCTGCCTGTTCCAGACGGCAGATAACGGTTTCATGCGGAATTGGCGTGACCGGCTCCAGAAGCGCAGCGTTCCCGCCGATGCCGTTTGCCGCGATTTGTGCGAATTGATCCATATATGTTCTCCTTTTCGCTGCTTTTTCGTATCGTAACACAGCGCATATAGGGAGGCAATCTGCGAAAATGACACTTTGACCCGCAAAAATGTCATATTCGCCACCTATGATTTTTGACCCGCATTCTTTTAGAATGCGATACAGAGGATACTGGACCGATGGACGGATGTGAGGCAGCTTATGTTTGAAGCATTTTTTACGGATCCCTGTATGCGATACCGCACAGAGGTGATCAACGGCATTGACTTTTACGGGTTGGGATTCAGCATGGTACGCGGCGAATGTGTGGCGGAAGGAACGCTGCGCTGGATGCAGAAAGGCGAAGCTGCGGCCGTGCTCATCACAAATACGAGCCTGCCGGATATGTCTGGGTTTGAACTTGCCAGACATGTCCGCAGACAGTTTCCGTGCCTCCGCGTGATTTTTTTGACTGACACGCCGAACCTTGCGGAAGCGCAGCAAGCCGTCCGGTGCGGTGCATATGACTATTTGCCGAAGTCTGACGGGATCGACGCGCTGCGCAGCGCGATGATCCGCGTTTCAGAGGAACTGCACACGGAAAGTCGGGAAGAAGCATATCTGCGCGGCCAGCAAAACTGGGATGAGTGCATTTCGAGACTTCTGAAGCTGCTTCTGGCACTGAAGCCGGGCATCGACGAGGATCACTGGCAAATGTATTCCAAAGTCAAGCCGCTGCTGAGCGATGCTCCGCTGCGCATGGAGGCTCTGCTGGTGCGCTCTTTGATGGAGGAACTGCGCGCAGAAATTTGCCGCAGGGATGAGGCACTGGCCGCGCAACTCCGAAGTAACATGATGGCTGCGCCGCTGGGCATGCTGACCTCCGCGCAGGGAACGGCGGCGTACATGGACGCCATCTGGGCGCTGCTTTCCGAAAAGGGCTATATCACGCAGGAGGACGCGCTGAAAAGCGATCCCATCGGGCGCGCCTGCGTCTATATGCAGTCGCACCTCTCGGAAAAACTGACTGTGCAGGAGCTGGCTGAGTATGTCCACATCAGCCCGCGGCATTTTATCCGGAAATTCCAGACAGAGATGAACGAGAAATTTACGGATTATCTGGCCCACATCCGTGTTCAGGCGGCAATTCAAATGCTGGAGGCTGGTCGGGATGTCAAATCCATTCCGGAGGCGGTCGGGTATAAAGACGAAAAAAGCTTTTATTCCGTGTTCCGGAGGTTCGCGGGCTGTTCCATGCGCGAATACCAGCAGAAACTGAACTTGAGCCAGCGAAAGGAGAAGCAACCATGATAAAGCTATGGAACCAAACCATGCCGCACCGCTGCGTAGAGGATGCGTTTGAACCGTATCTGACGCCATATGACTGTGACGCCGCAAAGACGGCAATTGTCGTGTGTCCGGGCGGCGCTTACTGCGGCCGGGCGGACTATGAGGGAAATGACGTTGGCGCGTGGCTGAATACCATCGGGATAACAGCCTTTGTGCTGGAATACCGCGTTGCGCCGAGTAAAGCCCCGGCGCAGCCGTCCGACGCGCAGCGGGCCATGCGGCTGGCAAGAAAGCTCTGCATGGAGCGTGGGATCGAGCGCCTTGGCATCATGGGCTTTTCCGCCGGGGGCCATCTGGCAGCGACACTGTCTGTCCACTATGATGAAGCCTTTTATCCGCCGCAGGATGAGCTTGACAATCTATCTGCCTGCCCTGATTTTACCGTCCTGTGCTATAGTGTGATCGACATGGGCGAGTACCGACACGATTGGAGCCGCCGCTTTCTACTCGGCGATGTGCCGGATGAGGCACAGATCGAATTCTATTCTCCGCAGCGCTGTGTGACAGAAAACACTCCGCCCGCCTTTCTCTGGCACACAGCACAGGATGCAAGTGTTCCGGCAATCAATTCGATGCTCTACGCCGCTGCACTGCAAAAATGTGACGTGCCGTATGAGCTGCACATCTTCCCGTTTGGACAGCACGGCAAGGCGCTGGCGCTCGATGATGCCTCCGTCGGACAGTGGCGGCAGCTTTTGCGCCAATGGTTGGTCAGCATGAAGTTTTTATAAGCGATATGAAAGGCACATGCGGCAGCGCATGTGCCTTTTGCATAATTTCATGCAATCGTCTCTGTGCATATTAACAAAAGAGCAAATACGAATCGTCAAATTCAATGCTGATTTTTTGGCGACAATGCTTAAAATAAACACGCAGATACCAACTGGATGCAGGAATAATGCACAATCAACGCAGTCACAATCGCCAGCCATCTTGTCACAATCGCACCTTGGAAATCAAAAACCGAACCCGTACAATGGAGAAAACAAAAGCGGAGGAACCCATGCGAACCATGACAAAGGAAAGAAAAAAGGAAGGGCCGCGCCTTGGCCACAAAGGCCGGGCAGATGCAAAAGCCAGCCGTCAGCTGCTGCTGCTCTGTATCCCGGCGATCATCGGTTATATCCTGTTCAACTATATACCGATGGGAGCCGCAGTCATCATTCCGTTCAAGAATTATAAATTCTCCAAGGGCATCCTCGGCAGCGACTGGTGCGGTCTGGCCAACTTCAAGTGGATCATCCAGTCTGTCGCGCTTGACCGTGCGCTGCGCAACACGGTGCTCTATGGTCTTTTGTTCATGGTGCTCAGTCCGGTCACGAACGTGATCATCGCACTTCTGCTGTTTGAGATCACAAGCAGGCGCCGGCTGAAAACGTATCAGACCATCATCACCTTCCCGAACTTCATGTCGATGGTTATCGTCGGCTACATCGTCTACGCCATCCTCAGCCCGAGGACCGGTCTTATGAACCAGATCATCCAGTTCTTCGGCGGTGACCCCGTTGACGTGTATATGAACCCGAAATACTGGCCGTTTATCCTGACTGTCGTAAACCTCTGGAAAGGCATCGGCATGGGCTCCATGATGTATTTCGCAGCCCTGATGGGCATTGACACGTCGCTCTATGAAGCGGCGGAGATCGACGGCGCGGGGCGCTTCCAGAAGATGCTGCATATCTCCCTGCCGCACCTTGTCCCGCTGATCTGCATCTTCACCATCATGAATGCGGGCAGCCTAATCAGCGGCAACTTCGATTTGTTCTATGTTATCCCGAGAAATACCTCGACGCTGTACGCAACGACGGATATCCTCAACACCTACGTCTATCGTTCCCTGCAGGAATCCAGCTATGCGATCGGCGCGACGACGGGCCTCATTCAGTCTGTTGTGGGTATGTTCCTTGTTCTGCTGTCCAACTGGATCGTCAAGAAGATCTCCCCGGACAACTCGATGTTTTAAGTGGGAGGGATCATCTTATGAGCACAAAAAGTAAACTCAGCCGAAATCAGACGTTCAACATCATCCTGTATATTTTCTTTTTCCTGATGTGCGCCTGCTTCGTGCTTCCACTGATCGTGGTTATCTCCGCCTCGTTCACCAGCGAACAGGCCCTGACCTCCGGCGGCTTTTCCCTGCTGCCGCGTGATTTTACGCTCGACGCGTACAAGTCGGCATTCTCCAGCGGCACGCGCGTGCTGCGCGCCTACGGCGTGACCATCTTTCAGGCTGTGGTCGGTACGGTCCTCAGCAGTCTGGTCGCGGCGCTGGCGGCGTATCCCCTTTCCCGGAGCAATTTCCGCTACCGCAGGCCCATCACGGTCTTTATCTTCTTTACCATGCTCTTCAGCGCCGGTATGATTCCGAACTACATTATCTTCGCCAAGTATTATAAGCTGGCGGATTCCATCTGGATCTACATTCTGCCCGGCATCACCGGCGGCGCGTGGAACACCATGGTATTCCGGACGTTCTTCAAGGGCCTGCCCGAGACGCTGTTTGAGGCGGCGTATCTGGACGGCGCGAGTGAGCTGCGCATCTTCTTTTCGGTCGTTTTGCCGCTGTCCACGCCCGTTTTTGCGTCCCTTGGCTTTATGGCGCTGGTCGCCCGCTGGAACGATTATACCACGTCCATGATCTACATCCGCAACGAAAGCCTCTATACGCTGCAATATCTCTTACAGCGCATGATGGATCAGGCGGAATTCATGAAGAATCTTGCGAACAACCCCATGATGTCCGGCAGCGTTTCGCTGGACACGAGTATGCTGCCGAGCGAATCGCTGAAATTCGCCATGTGCGTCATCGCCGCAGGCCCCATGCTGGTCGTGTTCCCGTTCTTCCAGAAGTATTTTGCGCAGGGTCTGACGATCGGCGCAGTCAAGGGCTGAGAGAACAGCCTGTTTTATGAATTGTATGCCTGAAAACGAATGGTACCGCGTTTTGAGGCGTTTACAAGAGAAAGCGACACCCCATATCACCTAAAATCTAAGGAGGATATCATGAAAAAGAGAACCATTTGCCTGCTCCTTGCCATGATCATGGTTCTGAGCATCGTTCTGGCGGGCTGCAGCAAGACTGCTGAGACTCCCGCTGCGGACGAAACCCCCGCCACGACTGAGCCGGCGGAAACCACCGACAACACCGAAACCCCTGAAGCTCCCGAAGAGACTGCCGAGCCCGCGCTTGAGCAGAAGACCATTCAGCTCATGATCACCGGCGCCGGCAAGCAGGCCAACTCCGACAAGGTCTGGGCCGCTTTCAATGAGCAGCTCCAGCAGTACGTTCCCAACACCACCGTTGAGTTCATTGACGTTCCGTTTGAAGAGTACAGCGAGAAGTTCTCCCAGGTTCTGGCTTCCGGTGAGGGCGTTGACCTTGCATGGACCGGCTGGCTGATCAACAAGCCGCAGAACATTGCCGACGGCAACCTGATGCCGCTCGACGATCTGCTCGCAGAGTACGGCCAGGGCATTGTTGATATCCTCGGCGAAAATGTCGTTGAAATCCATCGCAATGCCGACGGCAACATCTACTATCTGCCCAGCTGGCAGGGCCTGTGCGGCGAGCGCCGCGGCTGGCTCGTCGTGACTGAGATCGCAGAGCTCGCAGGCGACACCTGGATCGAGGATACCGAGGCAGCGCTCAACAAGTGGCGCAACAACTACTCCGGCATTGAAGACTTCCAGGCTGTTCTGGATCAGGCGACCAAATATCTGGCTGCTGCGAAGGAAGCCGGCAAGCTCGGCGCTGGCATCAACACCGGCCGTGCATTTGGCTGGTCCATGTACAACGGCATGTATTCCTTCCTCGGCGTTGGTGGTGCTGAGATCGGCATCACCTATTGCGACGGCACCTTCACCGTAAAGGACGGCGTTGCAGGCGAACACTACAAGCTGTACGCCAAAACGATGGCCGACTGGTACAAGGAAGGCTACATCCGCTCCGATATCATGTCTGTTGACACCTCCACGCTGACGACCCCGAAGAACGGTGAGATCACCGACACCACCTATGTCTTCAGCTGCGATCCGTATCTGACCGAGGCCGATCAGGAAGCAGCGATTGCAGACGCCGGTATGGACATGACCTACCTGCCCATCGAAGAGAACGCCTACCTCATTCTCGGCGGCGATACCTCCTACGCCATCCCGTACTGCGCGGATGAGCCCGAGCGCGCCATGATGGTCCTCAACGCGATCTACTCCCAGCCCGACCTGTACAACACGCTGATCTACGGCATCGAGGGCGAGGACTACACCAAAAACGCCGACGGCACCATCACCACCAGCTATGTCGGCGCCAGCCCCACGGCGGACGACAGCTACGGCATCCAGAGATGGATCATCGGCTCCTGCAAGAACGCGCTCATCAACAACGGCACCGATCCCAACTACTATGCCGATCTGGAAGCGCTGGAAGCAACCGCTCAGGTCAACCCGTTCCTGAACTTCACGTTCGACAGAACGAATGTCGAGGGTATCTGCGCGAGCATCCTGAACGTCTACTACGAGTATGGCCCGCAGCTTGACAACGGCGTTGCAGGCGACAACTGGGAAGAACTCTATAACAACTATATGGCTGCCCGTAAGGACGCAGGCATCGAAGAGCTTGTCACCGAGTTCCAGAACCAGCTCAACGCCTACATTGAGGCCAACAATATCACTTCCTGGTAAGCATCTAACCAAAAGCGGAAGAGGCATTCCGTCTCTTCCGCTTTTCCTATAAGCCTTTTTCCTGATTATTGAAAAAATAGTGTAAAAATGACGACATATTTTATTGATTTTCAGAACGGCTGCGACGAAAATGACGGCCGCAGTCCGGAAACTCCATTTAAGACACAGCACCCGGAGCTTCTGAAACCTGACGATACGGTGCTGTTCCGGCGCGGAACCATGTTCCGCGGGCCGCTGCAGAATCCGTCCGGCCGCTGGGAGCATCCCATCCATTACGGCGCGTATGGCGAGGGTGAACCGCCTGTGTTCTGCGGCTCCCAGCCGCTCTCCGCCCCAGCACAATGGGAAAACGTCGGCGGAAGCATCTGGCGGTTTACCGGCATGCTTTCCGGCGAGACGGCCAACCTGATCTACGGCGACGGGACGTGCGGCGCGCTGCGCTGGACACGCGAGGAGCTTTGTGAGCAGGGCGACTGGTTCGATTCCTGCCTTGGATATTCCATTCAGCATCTCCCGCTTGCGGAGGATCATACGCTGCTGGTCTATTCGCAGGAAAATCCCGCGGCCTTCTACGGAAGCATCGAATGCGCGACCTCGCAGTACCGCTGGCTGGCGCACTGCGGACACGACATGGTCATTTCCGATCTGGAATTCCGCAACAACGGCCTGCACGGGATCGCAGGCGAAGAGGGCGGCCGGAATCTGCGCATCGAAAACTGCCGGTTTGCCAAAATCGGCGGCGCCGTCTGGGATAAAGACCAGAAGATCCGCTTTGGCAACGCCTTTGAGTGCTGGAACGTGGCGGAAAACGTCGAGGTCGAGCACTGCGTGTTCGACGATATCTACGATTCCGCCGTGACGCATCAGGGCGGCGCGGACTGCAAGCCCGCGTACCACTTCCTGATCCGAAGCAACACCTTCCGCCGCTGCGGTATGGCGGCCTATGAGCAGCGCGATCTTCTGCCGACATATGCGGAGTTCACAGACAACGTCTGCGAGGACGCCGGCGAGGGCTTCTCCAGGCTTGGCGAGACGATGCCGCGCCGGTCGGAGATCTGGCCGCAGCCGATTGGCCACCATGTGTTTTTGTGGCGTATTTCCCACGCGACCGGCAATGAGCATTTTGCGCTCTGCCGGAATACCTTCGGCGATGCGCCCTATGGCGCGGCCGTCTACTCGGTCAATCCGCCGGAGGCCGACCGGCTGGTACATCTGGAGGAAAATCGGTATCCGATGCAGCGCTATACGCTGGTTGGCCGGATGTACGGTATAGATTATCCCGATCCTTCCGCGTGGGAAAGCAGAAGAAAAGAAGAAAGCGAAAGAGAGAGCTCAATGAAAGTCTTTACCGTTGCGCTGATTGGCGCAGGCAACCGCGGCGAAATTTACACCGATATTATGAAGACGCTGCCGGAAAAATTTCGCGTTGTTGCCGTCGCTGATCCGAACGAGAACCATCGCAGAAACATTCAGAATAAGCATAACCTCCCGGACAATCACGTTTTCCATACCTGGCAGGAGCTGCTGGCGCAGCCAGGGCTTGCCGATCTTGCGGTCATTGCGACACAAGACAGTATGCATTATGAACCGGCCATGAAGGCACTGGCGGCCGGTTATGATGTGCTGCTGGAAAAACCGCTGGCACGCACAGAGGACGAATGCGTCGATCTGCTTAATCAGGCGCGCAAGTATGGCCGGAAGTTCATGGTCTGCCATGTGCTGCGTTATACGCCGTTCTATTCGCGCGTCAAGCAGCTGATCGACGAGGGCGTGCTGGGCGATATCGTGACGATCGTCCATACGGAAGGACTCGGTAATATCCATCAGAGCCACAGCTTTGTCCGCGGCAACTGGGGCAACACGGCCAAAAGCAATTTCATGCTGCTGGCCAAGTCCTGCCACGACATTGACCTGCTGCAATGGCTGATGAAGAAAAAATGCACGAAGATTCAGTCGTTCGGCTCGCTCCAATACTTCCGCCGCGAAAACGCGCCGGCAGACGCGCCGGAACGCTGCATTGACGGCTGCCCGCACGCGGAAACCTGCCCGTACAACGCCGTCAAGCTGTATCTGGACGACAAGAACAACATGTGGTTCCGCACGACGTCCACCGGCAAGGTTGACCCCACCGACGCGGATGTGGAATTTACGCTTCGTCATACGCAGTATGGCAAATGTGTCTTCAAGTGCGACAACGACGTAGTCGATCATCAGGTCGTGAACATGGAGTTTGACGACAAATCCACAGCCTCGTTCACCATGAGCTGCTTTAACTACAACGGCAGAAAGTCCAACATCATGGGTACAAAGGGCGAGATGTTCCTTGACTTCGAGGGCGACGAAATCCGCATCTTCCACTTTGAGGGACGCTGGTGGGAGACCATCCACACCAATGGCCGCGTGGACGGTACGCTTGTCGGCGGTCACGGCGGCGGCGATCCCGGTATCGTGAACGCGCTCTATGATTACATGACTGGCGCAAAAACCGCAGACGAGGTCAGCGAGATCGGCATTTCCTGCGAAAACACCCGTCTGGTATTCGCGGCCGAGCGTTCCCGCCTGAACGGAGACGTTGAGACGATCACCCCACTGGAATAAAGAACCTCCCGCAAAAGCGCCGGATATCTGCCGTTCTCCGGCTGATGCCCGGCGCACTATTTTTGGAATGGAGACTGATTTATGAAACGAATTTATAAATCCTGCGTTGCAGTCCTGCTGCTGCTTGCGATGCTCCTGAGCTGTGTTCCGGCGCTGGCCGCCGGAAGCAGCCATAGCTACACGACGCTGCAGAAGGCCGAAGCGCTGAAGACCCTTGGCCTGTTTCAGGGCACAAACAAGGGCTTCGAGCTGGAAAAGACGCTGACGCGCGAACAGGCGATCACCTTGATCGTCCGCCTGCTCGGCGCGGAAGCGGAAGCGAAGGAAAAGAACCCGGAGCATCCGTTTACGGACGTTTTGGCCTGGGCCAGTCCCTATGTCGGCTATGGCTACCAGAACGCGCTTGTCAAGGGCGTCAGCGAGACGCTCTTTGGTTACGGCAAACTCGTGACGGAAGCACAGTTCCTGACGATGGTTCTGCGTCTGCTGCAATATGAGGACGACACGGACTTTACATGGAACAAGTCGGCAGAGCTGGCGGAAAAGCTCGGCCTGCCGGTCGTGCCCGCAAACAGCGGCGAGTATACGCGCAGCAACGCCGTTGACGTGATCTGGGCGCTGCTGGAGACGAAATTCAAATCCGGCGGCAAGACGCTGGCACAGACGCTGATCGAGAAGGGCGTGTTTACGGAAAAGGCTTACCGAGAAGCGCTGGGAGAGGATAGCTCCAATATCGGCGCGATTCTTCCCATTCTGAGACCTGATCCCGACCCGAAACCCGATCCCGACCTGAAACCCGATCCCGACCCGAAGCCGGACCCCGATCCGAAGCCCGATCCCGACCCCGATCCCGATCCGGAACCCACGGAACAGCCGGTCTATGTGTCTCCGAGCGGCGGCAGTGACGGCGACGGCAGCAAGGACGCGCCGTTCGGCTCGTTGGAGGCTGTGCGCGACTATCTGCGCGAGAACCGCTCGACGGAGCTGCCCACAACGGTCTATCTGCGCGGCGGCACCTATGTGCTGAATAAGACGTTCGAGCTGACTGCGGAAGACGGCGGCACGGAAGAACTGCCCGTGACGTGGCGCGCCTATCCGGGCGAGACGGTCATCATTACCGGCAGCGCCGGAGCCTCTTTGTCTGCCTTTGAGCCGGTTTCCGGTGAAATGAAGGAAAAGCTTTCGCCGGACGCGCAGGAACATGTCATGGTGGCCGATGCCAGCGCACTTGGTTTGGGCACGATCAGCGTTGGTCTGACGCAGAGCAACTTCTGCATCGACGCACCGCTTTTCTCGCTGGATGGACAGCATATGCGCCTGACGCGCTACCCGAACTCCAACTCAACCGAGGATTGGATGCATGTGGAGACGGTCGATCCCACGCAGACGGCAGGCACCTATCCCAAGATCAAGCTTACAGACGAAACAGTTCTCGGTTGGGATCATAATGCCGCTGACCGCATTTATTTTGGCTATTTCTCCTACGGCTGGGCGCTGCACGGCTTCCACGGCACGCTTGATCCGGAAACCGGCATTGTAACGGCGACGGATGCGTCCCATTATGGCAGCGCCGCCGGGCTGAAGCCTATGCTGCTCTACAATGCGTATGAATCGCTGGACGAGCCGGGCGAGTGGTACTATGACCAGACGAGCGGCAAGCTCTATATCTATCCGTTCGCAAATGCAACGGCAGCTTCGACGCTCCGCATGACAAGCAGCAATTTTGACCTGATTTCGGTCAAAAATGCGTCGTATCTCAATCTTGAGGGCCTGACAGTCACGTCCTCCAAAAAGAACGGCATCGTCATGGACGGCGGCGACCACTGTGTCATCGACAGCTGTACGCTGACGGATTTTGAAGAACGAGCCATCAGCATCGACAACGCCACGAACTCCGGCATTCAGAACTCTGAAATCGCCTATACGTCCGTCACGGCCATGTATCTGGACGGCGGCGACTTCCAGACCATGACGCCGGGCTGCAACTTCATCTCAAACTGCCGCATCCACGATACGAACCAGCACCGCACGTTCAACGAAGGCGGTGTGAAGCTTCGCGGTGTGAAGAATACCTTCTCCAGCAATGAGGTCTATAACATCACGGACATCGCGCTGAACTTCGCCATTGCGGGCGATGCGGAGACCTCGCTGGACTGCGTGATCGAGAACAACTCGTTCCATGACGTAATCCTGAACGGCAAGGATAGTCATTTGCATACAAATTCCTGTCACTGCTCGCGCTGCGCACACGCTGCAAAGTATCGATGACAACAAGCTTTGTGGTCGGATGCTCCGCTAGAAATTGCTCAATCTGCTGTTCCAGCCCATGCTTGAGCGTGTCGGCAATGATTGCAAAATGCAGCGTCGGCGGCGCATCTTCCGTCAGATCGAAGAGCCGTGTCTGGATGCGTTGAAACGAATCTTCGAGACTGAGATACAGGACCTCGCCCTGCGTTGTTGCAAAATTCCAGAGAGGCTGCCCTGCGCAACGCATAAGCAGAGCCACAAAGCCAGCCAAGACTTGCCGATCTTCAGTACGCCCGCGAGGATATGCAAGCCCTCTGGGATGAGTTCGTCGACGAGAAACGGCGTTGGATCATATAAACCGTGTGCGGAGTGCGCTTCATGACGGCTCTGAGCCGCTGTCTGAGCGCAAGCGCGACAGCAGGGCTGATCGGATATTTCAGTTTGTGCCGGTAGCTTCCGGTAAATTCCATTGTGATGCGCCTTTCCGTTTTGTTGTAACGTATGGACACCGTTTTACAGAGGCATCCTAAAATGTACTTGAAAAACACAGCATTCCATGAAAAAGACCGAACAGCGCGTAGCTGTTCGATCTTTTTTATAAGAACACCGCTTGGCGGTGATTGTTGTTCGTCTGCCGCTTTCAGCACCATTGCTCCGGTGGACAGTAACCGTCAGCACGCGTTCTTTTGCTATACTTCCCGCGGCCTCGTCATATGCTCCAAGTAGCAGATGTACATATGAAATGGTGGTACGCCTGCATTTCTGCTGAACACCTGAGCCATAAACAATCGGATAAAATTCAAAAGGCCGGGGGCGTTTGCCCCCGGTCGTTTTGCGCTTGGTGATTTGGACTTACTTTGCGTTCGGAGTGCTGATCGTAGCCTCCGAGCCTCTCGAGAAAATGCCGAAATAGAGCGGCGTGGTCACGAATACGGAGTTCTTGACCTCAACGTTCTCAAAATAAGGCGTACCGTTGATCGTCAAGTGCAGCTTGACCGTATCGTCGCCAGTCTTCAGCAGGCCAAATTCGATCTCGTACTCTTTTCCGGACTCGATGCTGGGACTCTGCGCCGTTTCCAGCACAGCCTGACTGCCGTTGAAGCAGTGCAGGACCGTGCTGTCGTCGTTGAAGTCCACCTGAACGCCGCCGTCGCCCCAGTAGATATTTGCCGGTTTGAATCCAAGATAGAATCCGTCATACCAGCCGGTCGCACGCACGTTCTTGTACTTGAAGCGATACACCGTACCAAGCTCCACTGGCGTATTGTAGCCGCCGATCGAGAAGCCGTCCGCTGTTTTTGCCGTGATGCTGCCCTCTGCAAACGTCGGGGCGTCGTAGCCCAGCGTCCAGTTGCTCGTATCCGCCAGCATCTTCGTCACATCGACCAGCATATAATGCGGGCCATCCTCCATCGTGCTGATGGTAGCCTCCGAGCCTCTCGAGAAAATGCCAAAATAGAGCGGCGTGGTCACGAATACGGAATTCTTGACCTCAACATCCGCAAAATACGGCGTGCCGTTGATCGTCAGGTGTATTGCTGCCGATTGCCGGGCCAAAGGGCTCGGGACTTGCGATTTGCATCGACGTGCTGTGCGGTATTCTGACCGGCTCGGGTGTTGGCAATGAGATCCGCCACCTGAATGATCCGGCACCGCAGAACCTCGGCGCGCTGTTCCTCGCAATTGATATTTCAAAATTTGAGGATACGGCGTTTTTCAAGCAGCGGGTCGACGGATATATTGATTACCTCAAGAAAACTGCGGATCCCGGCGAGACAATCCTGATGCCTGGAGAAATCGCGGCGTGCACCATGCGCGAACGTATGCAAAGCGGAATACCGCTGCCGGAAGCGGTTGTTGACGATCTCAACGCATTGGCCGAACGGCTCGGTGTGGCCGAACGGCTGTAAGACAGGAGGCCGGGAAATGAAAAAACTGGTTCTTCTGAGCAGACTCTTTGACGAGGGGCGTGCACTTCTGGAGGGAAAGGTGCAGTTGGAAGAGCATTTCTGCGATGATCCCATGCAGAGGCTCGATGCGATCAAAGACGCCGATGGCATTATCCTCGGCAATCAGAAGCTGGGGGCGTCTGTCATCGAACAGTGCCCAAAACTGCGCCTGATTGCCAAGCAGGGCAGCGGATTTGACAATATAGACATTGCGGGCGCGACAAAACGAGGTATCCCCGTGGTCATCAGCGCGGGCATCAACGCCGAAGCGGTAGCCGAGCATGTGATGATGCTGATGCTTGCGACAAGCCGGCGACTGCACAAGTATGATCTTGCGGTGCGCGGGGGGAATTTCGCGCAGCGTTCGACCTGCGAGGAACTGGAGCTGCGCGGCAAGCTGCTCGGTCTGATCGGCTATGGTAAAATCGGACGGGCTGTCGCGTCGTTTGCAAGCGCGTTCGGGATGCGGATATCGGTCTTCGACCCATATTTTTCAGCGCAGGACGCGGCAAATGAACATGTGCTTCGTTTTGAAACGATACAGGAGCTTCTGGAGCAAAGTGACGTTGTTTCTGTTCATGTTCCGCTGACAAATGAAACGCGTGGACTTCTCGGCGCGGCGCAGATCGAACGGATGAAACAGGACGCGATTCTGGTGAATTGCGCCAGGGGCGGTATTGTTGACGAAACAGCGCTTTACAACGCGATTGCGAGCGGCAGAGTGTTTGGCGCGGGTATCGACGTCTACGCGCAGGAACCTGCATCTGCGGAAAGCCCGCTGTTTACCCTAGAACAGGTCGTTGCAACGCCACATTCCGCGGCGCTGACGCGGGAATCGTCCGCTGCAATGAGCCGCATGACCGCCGAAGGCATTTTGCATGTGCTGGCGGGCGAGAAATGGACATGCGTTGCAAATCCGGATGTATATAACATTGACAACTGATAAGGAGAAACATATCATGGAAGAGCAATTTGCGCTGAACAAAGCGCTGCTGGAGCGGCTGAATCGCGGCGAGACACTGATCGGTACGCACATTACCTGCAACGATCCGCTTCTCACGGAGCTGATTGGAAATGCCGGCTTCGATTACCTCTGGATCGACACGGAGCATACATACATTGAAAAGACCATGCTGATCAATCACCTGATTGCTGCGCGGGCCTGCCGGATTCCGGCGTTTGTCCGGATTCCATGGAATGATCAGGTACTTGCAAAACCAATTCTTGACATGGGAGCAGATGGGCTGATCTTCCCGATGATCAAAACGCCGGAAGATGCGGCGTATGCCGTGCGCTCGTGTCTGTATCCGCCGTATGGCGTCCGCGGATTTGGTCCGCGGCGCTCTACGCAGTTCGGAAAATACAACACGGCGGAATATGTTGCGGAAACGCACAAAAACATTCTGAAGCTGGTGCAGATTGAAACACGCGAAGCTGTCGAAAACATTGATGCCATCGCAAATACCCCGGGCGTCGGCGTCATTGTCATCGGGCCGATGGATCTTTCCGGAGCGTTCGGAAAGCTGGCGCAGACAAAAGATCCGGAAATCCGCAAGGTTTACCGCTATGTCGCGGAGCATGCCCGTGCGGCCGGAAAGCCCGTTCTGGTTTCGACCGGCGGATATGATCCGGAAAATATCCGCTTCTGGGCGTCCATCGGCGTCAATATGATTACTGTCGGCAATGAGCCTGGCTATATTGGCGACGGCCTGAAAACAACGCTCAAGAACTTCCGCAGCGTAATGGATGAACTTAAAAAATGATAACAAGGAAAGGGGCACGCATATGCGCAAAACAAAAGATCTGGTGACCGGACTTGCGGGGATGGGGCTTGCGATTTTCTATCTTCTGAGCGCGCAATCCATCGCTTTTTTTGAAGGCACCGGCGCAACGGCGCTCAACTCCAGAACGCTTCCCGTGTTTTGGGGAATCTGCCTGGCACTTCTGAGTGCGCTTTTGCTTCTGCGGTATTTCCGCGGGGCAAAGCTGGAAGCACCCGATTCGGGGGAAGAGAAGGCGGCGCAGCCACGCAAGGCAAAAATCGCGGTTCCGGCCACATTTGTACTTCTGGCGCTGTATGTCTTGCTGATGAAGTCGGTCGGCTTCGTGCTCACGACGATTGTGTATCTTTTTTTGCAGACACTGGTGCTGACGCCAAAGGGGAAGACACGGATCTGGTTTGCGGCGGCGCTTTCAGCCGTGCTTGCCGTCGGAATTTACCTGATCTTCTCCCGGCTTCTTAATGTGCCGCTGCCTGCCGGTATTCTGGCGTTTTAGAAAGGAGACATAACGTTATGATGACAGCAGGCTTTACTGCAATTTTATCAAATCCGGTGACAATTCTTCTGATTTTCATGGGTGTGGCGATTGGCATTGTGTTCGGCTCCATCCCTGGTCTGACTGCAACAATGGCGGTTACCATGTTTCTGCCGATCACCTATACAATGAGCCCGATTGCCGGTATTGCGCTTCTGATCGGCCTGTATATCGGCGGCACCAGCGGCGGACTGATCTCGGCAATTCTTCTGAATATTCCAGGCACGCCAGCTTCTGTTGCGACCTGTTTTGACGGACGGCCGATGGCACTCAAGGGCGAGGCACCAAAGGCACTCGGCGTCGGCATTTTCTTTTCGTTCCTGGGTACCATTTTCGGGTTGCTTCTGATGATGCTGATTGCGCCGATGCTTGCGAAGGTTGCGATTGCATTTGGCCCCTTTGAGTATTGCGCGCTGGCACTGTTTTCGCTGTCGCTGGTTGTTATGCTAACAGGCAAGGATATGATTCGCGGTCTGATGAGCGCGCTGATCGGCATTATGCTCTCGACGGTCGGCCTTGCGCCAATCGATTCGGCCAAACGCTTTACCTTCGGATCTGCTCAGATGAACTCGGGGTTTCAGCTTCTGACGGTACTGATCGGCCTTTATGCGGTCAGCGAGATCCTTGCGGCCGCAGAGGACGTCTGCAAGCCGCAGCCCACGGTGGATGGAAGCTCCATCCGCATCAAAGGACTTGGATTTTCCCTCCAGGAGTTTACCAGTCAGATCAAGAACTTTTTCTACAGTGCCGTGATCGGAGCGGGGATCGGCGTTTTGCCGGGAATTGGCGGCGGAACAGCCAGCATGCTTTCCTACACATTTGTGAAGAACCGCTCCAAATATCCGGAAAAATTCGGAACCGGTGTGATTGACGGCGTGGTAGCGTCTGAAACCTCAAATAATGCCTGCATTGGCGGCGCTTTGGTTCCGCTGCTGACGCTGGGGATTCCGGGCGACGGAACAACCGCGGTTTTGCTCGGTGCACTGATGGTGCATGGTGTTTCGGCAGGCCCGCTGATTTTTCAGAAAAACGGCGATGTGGTGTATGCCATTTATATGGCGATGCTGATTGCCAGCGTTGCGATGCTGATTCTGGAATACGCCGGCATTCGCGGATTTATCAATGTCTTAAAGGTACCGAAGCAGTACCTTCTGCCGGCCGTGATTGCCCTGTGCATTGTCGGCGCGTTCGGCAGTACAAACCGGATGTTTGATGTGTACTGCACGCTTGGCTTCGGCGTCCTGGGCTATCTGATGAAAAAGGGCTCGCTCCCGTATCCTCCGGTCATTCTGGGCTATATTCTGGGACCGCTGCTGGAAAGCAATCTGCGCCGCGTTTCGCAGTATATGAGCATCGACGCTTCCAGCTGGCGCTCACACCCTATCGCAATTGTGTTCGTCGTCATTGCCATTGCAATGCTGGTCCTGAACATTCGAAAAATTCAAAATAACAAATAGAAAAGGAGAATTCACATGAAAAAAGTACTTTGCCTTGTCCTGAGCGTTTTGCTGCTGACAGCAATGCTTGCTGGCTGCGCCTCCACGGAGCAAAGCACCGCGCCGTCCGCTGCTTCCGAAAATACGAAAACCGAGGCCGCCGTTTCCGAAGAAACGCAGGCCGAAGAGTCTGCCGCATCGGATGAAGAAGCAACCGCATGGCCGGAAAAGCCCGTGAATATTGTTATCACTTCCAGCGCCGGCGGCGACGGCGATTATCTGATGCGTCTTCTTGCGGTGGAGTTGGAAAAGGAACTGGGAACGACGCTGGTTCTGACCAATGTGACCGGCGGAAACGGCTCTGTTGGCATGGACGAGCTGATGAGTGCGGATCCGGACGGCTATACGTTCTATGTGAACAACACCTGCGCACTGAGCGCAAACGAGGCCAATGGCCTGGTTGACTACGACTATACCGTATCTGACCCTGTCGGCGTATTTGCAAAGCATAGCGGCGAGATGATCTGGGTTCGCGCCGATTCTCCGTATCAGACGATGGAAGATCTCGTGAATGCGACCAAAGAGAATCCAGGCAAGATCACAATGGGCGTGAGCATGGGCGGCTCTGTCTATGCGGCGGCTATGATGCTGCAAAAGGCTGGCGCGGAGCTCTCTCTTGTTGATGCGAGCGACGGCTCCGAGCGCATCATTGCTCTGCTTGGCAAGCAGGTGGATTGCTGCATCGCAGGCTATGGCATCGGCAAGGAATATATCGAAAGCGGCGATCTGCGCCCGCTGTGCACGCTGATGGGTTCCCGTTCCGCGGCCCTACCGGACGTTCCGACGGCGGAAGAAGCGGGCGTTGACGGGCTAGTTGTCAACAACCTGTTTGTGCTGCTTGCACCGAAGGGTACAGATCCGGCAATTATTGAAAAGCTGAACGCCGCGATCATGAATGTTACGGAGGAAAACGAAGCCTACGCGCAGGCTGTCACCGATTACAGTGGTCAGGATGCCTATGCGTTGAGCATTGCGGACACGATCCAAGTCCTTGATGATACGCGCAGCCAGTTCATGGCAATTAGCGACCTGCTGAAAAAGTAACGATATGGATGTGCAGGGCGGCAATTCGCCGCCCTGCACAAAAAGAAAGGAACCGAATGATTAAAAAGAAGGAACAATGCGCCGTAGAGCACAAGGCGCACGCGTTTGGTGCGGAGGGCAACATTCATATCTGTTCCCTAGTATCCGGAAGAGGCGAACTGAACGAAAAGGGGCGCGCCTTTGCGCACACGAGCGTTGATGTCGGAGCGGGTATCGGATATCATGAGCATCATGGAGAAACAGAATGGTTTCATATTCTTTCCGGCGAGGGAGAATTTTGTGACAATGGCACATGGCAGCCTGTGCGCGCCGGCGATGTGACCGTCACGCCGGATGGATGCGGGCATGCACTGCGCAATACCGGCAGTGTGCCGCTGGAGTTTGTGGCATTGATTCTCGATTCATAAACTGCTTCAGAAAATGAAAGACTCCGCGCGGTCAGGTGCCTGATACCGCGCGGAATTTTCCTGCTTCTTCCGGTCAAACAGCGGATCCTATGTTTGACCGCGGAATGAAAATATGATATGATTTCAATAACGAACGGCACGAAGCTGCGCTGGTCTCCGACAGCGCAGTTTGCACAGCGTAGAAAGGAAACGCTTCATGAAAACCAACTATTCAAAGGCTGGGATCGATAAGGATTCTGTTACCAAACGTGTACTGATCGAATTGCGCCGCAAAATTATTCAGGGCGTCTATCCTTCCGGTTCCCGTCTTCTTGAAACAGAGTTGGCCGCAGCTTTTGAAACAAGCCGCGGCACAATTCGCAATACCATGCAGGAGCTCTCGGGCGAGGGACTTGTGGAGTTCCTCGATTCCGGCGGCTGCGTTGTGATCGGTATCAATGAAAAAATCGTCCGGGATACATATCACTTCCGCGGGCTGCTTGAAACGGAAGCAGCCAATATTCTCCTGTCTGCCAGCGACTTCAGCTATACAGGCATGATGAGCGTACTGGATCAATATCTGATGCGGAAAGAAAATCAACTGTTCCAGTCCAATCCATATGAATACTGCGTGGATTTGGATATGCAGTTCCATCAGGCTATGGTTGCGACGGCGCAGAACAGACCGATTTACCGCGCATGGTGTTCTATCGCGCCGGTCGCAAAGGAATTGCTGATTATGAACGTCACGCCGGCGTATTGGGAAGCATATATTGACCGCTTTTACAGTAGGCACAAAAAAATGCTGGATTATATTATTTTGCGCGATCCGAAACTTCTGGATGAAATCAAGCAGCAGACCAATACCGGCATGGAAATGAGCGTTTATAATTTGCAGCAACCGCACAGAGCAGAAACACCGCTGAATGGGAATCAGTCCGGAGTGCCCGAAAAAAATTAGACGACAAGTTCAAGTAAAAACGATTCAGGCAGCCGAAAGGGCTTGGTGTCTGCAGATAGCAGGCAGCAAGTCCTTTGGTGTTACCTGGACAGAACGGCTTTTCGTAAGGCAGCGTCAGAAACACTTCTGATTGCGCGATTTGCGGCAGGCTTCTTTGCGCTCGCCGTGGTAGCAGACTTCCGTATCCGGGGAGGAATCGCCCTTTTCAAATTTCAAAAGATTCTCGACGGTTATTGCGGCAATATTGCGGAGCGCCTCTTTTGTGAGGAACGCCTGATGCGAGGCGACAATGACATTTGGCATCGCGATCAGCCGTACCAGTGTGTCATCTTCAATAATTTTCTCCGAGCAGTCCTCATAGAACAGGTCGACCTCTTCTTCGTACACGTCCAGTCACGCAGCTCCGATTTTATGGCTTTTCAGCCCTTCAATGAGCGCTTCCGTATCTACCAGTCCGCCGCGGGATGTGTCGACAATCACAACGCCGGGCTTCATGCTGGCGATAGCGGCGTTGTCGATCATATGCCGGGTCTCGTCGGTCAGCGGGCAGTGCAGCGAGATGACGTCTGCCTGGCCCAGAAGCTCCGGCAGATCCACATAGGCAAGGTCGCTGGCCGGGTTCGGAAATTTATCATAGTTCAACACACGCATATCGAAGCCCTTGCAGATATCCGCGAAAATGCGGCCGATTTTGCCCGTGCCGACGACGCCGACGGTTTTGCCGTGCAGATCGAAGCCAGACAGACTGAAATTGAAGGCGCGCGTGCGGATACAGGCTCTGTTTGTATGGAGATTGACGGTCAGCAGCAGCGCCATTGCATGCTCGGCCACTGCGTTGGGGGAATATGCCGGAACGCGGAAAACATGGAGCTTTCCGAAGCAGGCGCGCGTATCCACGTTGTTGAAGCCTGCGCAGCGCAGCGCAATGACCCGGACACCCATCTTATTGAGCTCGCTTACAACCGTTGAGTTTACGGTATCATTGACAAATACAGAACGATCTCTTCGCAAAGAAAATCTGGAAGATTTCCTGATTGGTGGGACATATCGCCCAGAACGTGATACAATGGAATCGTATCTGATCGGCGGTACATGGAAGGGTGGCGGCAGCGCCTATAGTGGAAACTGGAGACCAAATCCAAACAAACCATACGACGGTCGTTATATCGGCGTGCCGGGTGAGATCAAACGTACATTTAAGGACGGTTATTGGGTGGATACCAAGATTGGAGATGACGGACGCGCGATCATAGAACGGCACTATACAGACCATTGCCGGTCACACACCGGGCATACAAACCCGCACGACCACATTATCTCATGGGACAACCCAACAGAGCATCCACACCCTGGGGCTGCGATCAATTATCCGAATGGAGCACCGGAATTCAAGCAATGGCGGGAGGTTTACAATATGAAGTATACAATTTCTCCGGATAATACACCAGAGCAAAATCGTTTTGTCAGCATCAGCGATTTTAAGGACTGTCTGTACTGGGGCGGTGAAGTAGCGTTCTTGTGGAAGGGCATCAAATACGGCGTCATGCGTTACGGCATCAGCAACATGATCACCATTTATCAGATGGGACATCCGGAATCGGATACGGTTTGCAAGGATGCAGATGAAGCACTGGAATTCATGGTTGCCTCTGACCAACTGTGTGATGTGATTACGCAGGTCACTGTGCTCGACCGGTCCATCTGAGCGCTCCTACTAAGAACAAAGACAGCGAGATGACCTTTGAGACCTACGCCCGCGGCTGGCTGGAGCGGCAGACGAAATACGCGTCCGGAACGCTTGCCTTTACCACCGCTGCTCGAAACGGTATCCCCGGAGATCGGGGCAATCAAGCTGAACCGGCTTCGCCCAATCGCATTGGAAAATCTGCTGGCGAAGCTCGCGAAATTCAACGTCGAGTTTGACCAGCACTTCGGAGCCGACGCGGCATTAAGCCCTGCGAACCTCATTGACGCGAAAAAGTTCCAGCTCAAAACGCCCGACGTGACCATTCAGGTCAATCCTGAGCGCACCGACCTTGTCCAAACGCGCATCATCGGCGGGGTCAAGTACCTGCTCATCTGCGCCGACGACGGTGTAGAGGTCAATGGCATTCAGGTCGGCCTCGACGAGTGATGCTTTTGGAACATCCGTACATCCATCCGTAAGGTTCGTAGGGTGATGCCTACATCGCCCCAAGGGCACCTTCGTATTCGCATTGGATCCCCGTATAACGGGTGCATCCCGCCGGGTCGATGTGGGGCATTACGGAACATTCCGCCTCTACAAAGGCTTCTGAAGACGCAAAAACTGCTCCCGATATGGCAAGCCATATCGGGAGCAGTTTGTATGAAGCCGGAACACCGGGCAAGCTTTTTCCCGCGGTCTTTCAGAAGCCGAAGAACGCTTTGGCGTTTTCCCCGCAGACCTTCTCTACGATTCTTCCGAGCGTCTTTTCATCCACAGGATACTGCCCGTCCTCGACCAGCTCTCCGAGCTTCTGGCAGAGGATGCGCCGGTAGTATTCGTGGCGCGGGAACGAGCTGAACGAGCGCGAGTCGGTCAGCATGCCGATGGAATTTGCGAGAAGACCGTTTTCCATCAGCTCGCTCAACTGTCGGCGCATGCCGCGCAGCGTATCGTTAAACCACCACGCCGCACCGAACTGGATATTTGGTGCAAAGCTAACCGCCATGGTGGAAAAGACGGCATTGTCGGCGGGGTTTAAGTTGTATAGCACCGTCTTCGGAAGCGAATTTTCCCGCGCCAGATCACCGAGGAGCGCTCCGAGCTGGAACGGGTCTGTCGTAAGGCCGACGCTGTCGCCGCCTGCATCGGGGCCGATTGCTTCATAAATGCGCGGGTTCTGGTTGCGAATCGCTCCGAGATGCAGCTGCATGGCAACACCGCGCGCATGATATGCCCTGCCAAGAAGATGCATCAGCCTTGCCTGCTGCGTGCCGGGGAGATAGGAAAAGCGGATAAATCCGTGGTCGGCAACCTTACAGCCGTTTGCGCAAAAATAATCGAGGGCTTTTTCCAGCGCTTCCGGCAGATTGTCTGTGCCGAATTTTTCGCATAGCGCGCGCTCCGCGTCCGGATTGCCGCCGAGATACTTGTCCGGCCGGAACGATGGCAGAACCTGAAACGAAATCGTCGGATCAGCCGCGATTTTCCGGTGCCATTGCAGCGCGTCCGCCGGGTCGTCCGTCGTGCACAGGACGCGGACGTTCATTTTTTCAAGGAGCGAAACCGCGTCGTAGGCCTTCAGCTTTTCCGCCGTTTCCTCCCAAATGGCGGGAGCGGTCTGCGGCGTCAGCGGCGTGTAGATTTCGAAATAGCGCTGCAATTCCAGATGCGTCCAGTGATGCAGCGGGCACCCGGCGAGCTGCGGCATAACCTCCGCCCACTTTTGGAATTTCTCATATTCCGACGCGCTGCCGGTGATGTACCGCTCGTCCACACCGCAGACGCGCATCGCACGCCATTTGTAGTGATCTGCCGCCAGCCAGAGCTGCGTCAGATTTTCGTACTGCTTCCGCTCGGCAATCTCGCGCGGCGGCAGATGGTTGTGATAGTCGTAAATCGACTGGTGCTCTGCGTACTTGCGAAAGAGCGTTTTGGCCATTTCATTTTCCAGCAGAAAGTCTTTGTCCATAAATGTTCTCATCGTCAGCCCTCAAATTTCTCGCGGTTGATCCACAGCCCCAGCGCGGGGTTCGGGATGTAATAGATTTTTTCGCCGTCCACGGTGTTATAGCCGTAGTGCAGCTTTTCGGGATCGTACTTTTTCGCCAATTCGTCATAGCTTGCGCTCCGGAAGCCGACTCCCTCAATTTCCGCCTGCGAAATCTCCTTTACAGCGTAGGTGATGGAGAAGCGTCCATCGGACGAGCCATGAATCAGATGCGCTGCCGCGCCCATGTTGTCGCGCAAATCTTGATTCTCCGGCTTGTTGAATTCGTCCAGCGTGTGCAGTCTGCCCTTATAGCCGTATTTGCGGATCAGCTTGTCGCACTGCGCATCCTCGCCGAATTTTATCACGCCGGGCGCTAAAATGATGAGCTCTCCGCCGTCGGCGATCGCCATGCGGGTGCGGTAGACCGCCTTGTTGCCGAGCCATGTAGACTTGAACTCGCTGGGATCGAGATAGGCCACGCATTTCTGGATGCCGTGCTCGACGAAGTCAATATTCTTTTCCTGCGCCAGCTTGACTGCTTCCGTCAGGCAGCTTCTTCCCTCGCCTATAAACAGGCCGTGCATGACGCTCTCGCCCTCCGGAGCCGTGCAGACGGTCAGGACAAAGAGGATCGGGCGCTTGTTTAAGAAGTGTTCCATGCCGTAGTCAAAGATTTTTCGCACGGGCGTATGGTCTTTTCCCATCATGCGTTCCATGCCGTATACTGCGCCGACCATGTGCGATTTGTTTATCATATCGCTGCCGCCCACGCCGACAAAGAGGTTTTTGGAGTGGTTCGCCATGCCGATGACCTCGTGCGGCACGACCTGACCGGGAGAAATGATGAGGTCATAGCTTTCGTCCATCACACGGCGGTTGATCTCCACGCTGACCGGTTCATGCCAGAGGCCATCTGTGATTTCTTCCAGATAGCTTGCCGGTACTTCGCCGATCTTGACCACATCATGCCGCCAGTCATGGACGATCATGCTTTCATAGGGAATGCCCTTGAACATGATCTCCCACTGCTCTTTGGACACCGGCTCGTGTGTGCCAAGGGCAGGCATAATGTCGGCCTGCACGCCCCGTTCGGTCAACAGATGGTAGTAGATGCCGGTGATTTTCCCCGCTTGCGAATGGAAGCGCGTGAAATCAGGCGGGATGATGAGCACCTTTTGGAGCGTTCGTCCTTCCAGAGACGCTTTTAATGCGTCTTTCAGCTCTGCGTCCGAAATGCCGCCGTTTGCGGCAATTTTATAGATATCTTCCATGTCAGACACCGCTGTAGGCCGAAAAGCCGCCGTCCACGGGGATGACCACGCCGGTCACGAACGACGCGGCCTCGTTGTTGAGCAGGAACAGCAGCGCTCCAAGCAGTTCTTCCGCTTGTCCGAAGCGGCCCATTGGGGTCGCAGCAAGAATTTTCTTCGTCCGCGCCGTCGGCGTGCCGTCCGGGTTCCACAGAAGCGCCGCATTCTGCTTGCCGGAGAAGAAGCCCGGCGCAATGGCGTTCACGCGGATGCCGACCTTGGAAAAATGCACCGCCAGCCACTGCGTAAAGTTCGACACGGCAGACTTTGCGCCGGAGTACGCCGGAATTTTGGTGAGCGGCGTGTAGGCGTTCATCGATGAAATGTTGATAATATTGCAGCCCTCGCGCGCGACCATATCGCGGGCGAACGCCTGCGTGGGAATGAGAATGCCCATGAAGTTAAGGTTGAAGACAGATGCAACGCCCGCTTCGTCCAGATCGAAAAAGCTCTTGGTGGCGGCGTCCAGATCGCCCGGCTCGTAATATTCCTTGTCGGTCGTCGCGCTGGGGTGGTTGCCGCCCGCGCCGTTGAGGAGGATGTCGCAGGGGCCGAAGTCGGCCAGCACCTGTTCATGGCAGGCCATAACTGCGGCCTTGTCCAGCACGTTGCATTCGTAGGCTTTCGCAGTGCCGCCCTCGGCGGTGATCTCGTCGGCCAGCTTCTGCACGTTGGCGTATGTCCGGCCAAGCAGCGCGACCTTCGCGCCGCTGGTAGCCAGTGCCTTGGAAAAGACGCTGCAAAGCGTTCCCGCTGCGCCGGTCACGACCGCGACCTTGCCAGTCAGGTTCGTATTCAAAGGAAGATTCATTGCATTGACCTCCTTATGCATTATAGGTGCTCGCGGCAGTATTCCCGCCGTGACCCGTCCAGTTGGTGTGGAAGAACTGCCCTCTGGGGCTGTCGAGCCGTTCATAGGTATGCGCGCCGAAGTAGTCGCGCTGTGCCTGCAAGAGATTTGCGGGCAGGCGGTTGGTGGTGTAGCCGTCAAAATAGCTGAGTGCTGCCGTCATGGCAGGCGCGGGAACGCCGTACTGCACAGCTGCCGCCGCGACCTTGCGCCACGCGGGAAGGAGCGATCTCATCGTGCGCTTGAAATACGGGTCGAGCAGGAGGTTGGAAAGGTCGGGATTTTTATCATACGCGTCCTTGATCTTCCCGAGGAACACGCTGCGGATGATGCAGCCGCCGCGCCACATGAGCGCGATGCCGCCGTAATTGAGGTTCCAGTTGTAGGTCTTGGCCGCCGTGCGCATGAGCGTATAGCCCTGCGCGTAGGAGATGATTTTCGAGGCGTAAAGCGCCTGCCGGATGGCCTCGACCATTTCCGCCTTGTCGCCGGTGAACGCTGGGATTGTACGGGCATATTCTTTTGCTGCTTCGACGCGCTCCGCTTTCATCGCAGACAGACAGCGTGCAAAGACCGCTTCGCCGATGAGAGTCAGTGGAACGCCCTCATCCAGCGCCGCGATACCCGTCCACTTGCCGGTGCCTTTCTGCCCGGCAGTGTCGAGAATTTTCTCGACGA
>OGMF01000740.1_pt1 | contig 35493 bp, 29 predicted proteins | sample 1572921 | NCBI WGS metagenome assembly OGMF01 (sample SAMEA2581919, study PRJEB24529) | metagenome | biome: Human gut stool | place: China | collected 2011 | reverse complement strand
AACAAATAATGATATAATAAATTAACATAATTGATAAATAAAAAAATTATTAAATAGGATAATTGAAAAATAACATATTTAATAAACATTATAATTATCATATATATAAATATAAAAACAGAAAAATTAACTAATTAATAAATATATTATTTAAAAACAAATTTATACAAATTACCCGATAACCTCGGTGGATAGCAAGAATTCCCTGCCTTTAGGCATGGGGCGTGTCAAACTATACACATATAGAGCACAAAAAGTTGACAATCGTACACTAAAAGTGTACTATGTGAATATTAAAAATAAAGTTAGGAGGGCAGTTTTATGAAATTGATAGAGAAAAATAAGGGTAAGAAGTGGAATATAATAGTAATTATTATACTGCTCATAATCATTGTTATAGCTGGAATTATGATATTCATGTTGAATTATCATTCCAATAAACAGGAAAACCCTAAAGTAAGTGAAACAATTGAGAGACCGGAGACAGAACAAACAGAAGATTTACCAGAATACATAACAGAAACTTGTTATGATGGATCAAAAGAAGTAGATCCGGTTCTGTACAGTTTTCCATTTGATAAAGGAATTTATGAATATATAAATAATAAGGAGCTGGTTCAGAAAATTAATTCTAAAGAAATTGACTTGTTGCAGGAAAAAGCAGATGGATGTATTAAGATGATGTTCGGGACAAATAGTAACACTATATTATCAGATTATGATAATACAGAACGCTCCATGCTGAATCTATTTAAAGAGGGAACTACCTGGCATGACGAAGCTGACAATGATAAATCTATTGATATTTATGTGGCAGATTATCTTAAGGCACTTGCTGATAATAGGTATCAGGCAGATTACCAGTATCAAACGGATAAATCGCTTATATGGTTCAATAATTGTTATTATGTAAGAGGTTTGGTACAGTTAAAGGTGCAGGAATGCAAAGATGGAAGCTCTTTACTTGATTATTACCCGATCACTTTACAAAAAGGAAAAACATACAGGTTCATCGTAGATCTGGGATTTTCAATCAGTGTTGTTAATGAGACAAAAGAATATACGTTAACAGAAATTAATTATATTCTGGCAGAAGAAAGCGAAGAGGATATATCTGATCCTGAGCTTTTGGAGGTAAAATAAGTCCTCTTTATAACAATAAAAAAGGCTTCATTGCGAAGCCTTTTTTGATGCCGTTATTTATTTCTATTTCTTTCTGTATTTGATCTTATCAACCAGTACCGCAATGATGACAATAAGAATAATTAGAGCAGGCACACCAACTACTACATAATGCCATATTGGAACTGGAATTTCCTTTGTATCAAGGACTGCCATGCACTTTAAACAGCGGGTTTCATCAATATCCGGAGAGAAGAAATTACCGTATGTAATCAACTCTCCAGTGTTCTCATGTCCGGTAGGATCAATGGGTTCTGTGCGGATCTCTTCGTTACATACCTTACAGTACACGGTCTTTTCGCCAGGTTCTGTACATGTCGGCTCTTTGGTGATGGTAAACTGTCCATCCATATGTCCTTTGGCTTCAATGACCTCTGTGTAAGTATCTCCACATAAGCTGCACTTATATGTTCTTTCACCTTCTGTTGTGCAGGTTGGCTCTTTGGTTACGGTGTCTGTGTACTGGTGTTCCAACTGTGCAACCGGTTCTTCATAAGTGTCACCGCAATCGCAGGTGTATGTTAAAGTACCTTCTTCGTAACAGGTGGGATCTTTTGTAAGCTTTACACTGTACTTATGCTCATGCTTTGGGGTTGGAGTCGGGGTGGCAGACGGAGCTGGAGTAACAGTTGTTGCTGCCGCCGGAGTAGATGACGTTCCACTGGATACTTCAGCAATTTTTTTATCTAAAACTTTTACGGCTTCCTGCCAATCAGTTATACCATCCATGAGGCTATTAACTTCATCAGCAGACATTCCGCTTTTAATTAATTGATTTTTTCTAGAAATAACCTCGCCTAGTTCATCCTGCGTCAACATACTTGACATAGAAAACAATGAGCATACAGCAAGCCCAACGACTAAGATCTTTAAAAGCTTATGTTTCATAGATTTAATCTCCTTTTTATTTGTAAAATAATATCTTTCTATAATTCTATTATACACGAATGGTGTAATATGTCAATAGTTTGTTCTCAAGAAGGGAAAATTTTATTTACAACTGCTCTCCGATGGTGTATTTTATGTATATGAAAAAAAGGAGGGCCACGCATGAAAAGAATAAAAAAGTGGATATGTTTAACGCTGTTGTCTGTTATTACTCTGACATCAGCAATAAGTATCTCTTCAGAAGCAGGACACGCAGCGAAATATGCTACGATCAGTCCAAATGGAGATATTATCTTAACAACATATGATCATCGAAAACAAACAAATGTACATTATAAGACAGTCGGATGGACAGTGACCAGATGTGTGCTCGGAACCATGACACCAATCGATGATCAATATTTTACTGTAAGATTTAATGATGCGGTAGAAGATAAGGGTGAAGTATGGACTACATCAGATTACATGATTCCGGAATCACAGGTAATGTCTAAGATCGCAGGGATAGATGGAGGCTGGTTGGCAGATATTCAAGGAGACAGTGAACAACCGTGTTATCTAAAATTTGATGCTATTATGATCTGTATTGATGATAGTAAAAGCGAATTTGGAGGTAGATTTTCTGGATATATGATGTCAGAAGAAAATCAAGCATATGAACCTGATTATTCAGCGGAGTATCCCGGCGTATGGGATAAATTCACTAAAGATGACTTAAAGTACAATACCTATGGTTGGGCGGCTCCGGCATCCATTGATACACACTTTGATATCTACCTGCTTTATAAAGGTGGAAAACCAAAGGAACCGGTTATCAGCACAGGATGGTATCGTGACATTTACTGGTACAGTCCGATTGATGGAAAGTATAATCAGGATAACGGATCCATGATTGAATCCTCTTTAATGCGTCCGAAATTCTATACATGGAATACTTCTGACGTTTATAACCTGCATGATGGCATTCCTTCCGGAGAAGATATCACGAATGGATATGGCGCGGACGGATGGTGCGGTTATGAAAGGGTGAGTCATTACGAAGAAGAACGATCGTACCGGCTGTCGTATGACCTTGTATATCATACATACGAACCGGAATATGAATATGGTTCTGATGGAATTGCACATGAAGTAGGAACACTGGATATTGTCCATCACGTACCTACCACTTATGATGTAACGAGGAAAGCGGATTATTACTATGCTATGTACCTGGATCTGTATGAATTTGATCAGACCTATGTGTATAACAGTGTTTATCCGGGAGATCAAATTAATTACACGGCATTACAGTCTGCCAATATTAAAACGATCCTTAACGGTGAAAATAATCCGGCATCCGTAGCAGACTGGGCTACTGATCCGGATAAACATATCAAGTGGCCGGAAGAGTATACCGATACGATTGAAATTGACTGTGGCGAAGGTATTGGATCTGTAAATGAGATGAAAGCACAGCTTGATGTCTATCTGTATGATGATGTGATTGATGGCTGGGATTACATCAAGGAAGTATCGAGCTGGAACGATCTGGTTGAGATTAACGGCACAAAGTACCTGAATGATGAAGTAGTAACTCATGCCAATGATACCACAAAGGTAAGAGGATCCCAGACGGATGCAGCCATGAAAACACAGGGCGAGTTGAAGTATACGGAAACCGTAGCCGATAACTATATGTTCCATGAGCAGGAAGAAACGGTTACCATTCCAAAGGACGTTGCAAACGGAGCGTATTCTACGGATCTGGAAGTGCAGTTCCGCAGGAAAGTAATTGCTGATAACATGTTAAAGCCGTTTGCTTCATGGGATATCCTGAATGGCAGCCAGGACAGTATTTACAATCATTTAAAACCCGGATATGAGCAGAATGAACCGGTATTTGTGCATACTCCGGTTATCGCTCCTGTTACCGTGAAAAATGGCGAAGAAAAAACGCAGCTTATTCATGAAAACCGGTCAAACGATATGTCTTCAAGTGAAGAGGAAAAGAAAGAGCACGGACTGGTAAAAGATGGCAATGCAGCTTATGAAATGATCCTTGATAATGAATATACCTTTACCTTTGATCCGGCACAACACCGGGATATACAGGGTTATGGATGGAGCGAAAGCAGTGCGGATGGAACCGGCTACCGGAAATATATTAAAAACCGTTGGGTACGATTCCCGTTCACGATCCAGATTAAAAACAATGAGACAGGAAAATGGAGTCCTTTCTACAAAGTAGGCTCAAATGGTTACACGGACTGGATCAATATTTACGAGGAAGGGGATTACCTGGAATCTTGGTATTCGGACGATACGATCATCTATATCCCGCCCTGGGCGATGGAAGGAAACTATTCCCAGAATGGTGAGGGAAGACAGATTGAATACAAAGTGGAAGCCTACAACGTGAATGATGAAAATGGCACAGGGCATGAGAATGACCAGGAAGATTACGCCAACTCCGGAAATCTCGCCGGAGAACGGGATAATGAAGCGCAGACCTATGTGGCTACCTACAAAGTACCGGTCGAGTTATCCGGAATCATCTATAACTTTGAAATTCTTGGATCCAATTACTACCAGCCTTACAATGCGGACCGGCTGCAGTATGAAGATCATGCCATCCCTTTTGCACCTTTCCGTATGGAAAAGAAACAGGGCAACCGTAACCGTGCCGGAGGTACATCCGTAAGATATACACTGGATGGAAAGATCACAACGGCATGGCAGGAAAAGAATACGCTTCCAATGGCAGTAGGAAATGCAGTATGGCGAAATCAGGGATACTTATTGTCAGGAGATACTATTTCGTTCTCTGTAAAAACGATTGCCAATTTATGGAATGAACTTCCGGGAATGGATTATGTTCATATCACGCCGACTTTCCGGTGGTATGACTGGGACGGAACGGAACATAAGGATGTGCAGGTATATTACTGGGATGACAGTAAATCCCACACACTGATCCGGTACGGATCCGCAGCGGACCTGAAGGAGATGGTCGAAGAGGACGATGCAGCTCCAGGATGGAATAACCAGTTTAATTTTTTTAACTGCAGACTGGCAGGAAGCCTGTTTGATACGACCTATGCATGGGAATGGGATTTAAGTAAAAATGTAGCTACGCCGGACCGTGTACGTAAAACAATCGCCATGGGTGATGGCATAGAAGAATACAATGGTACATACCATGACGAAGACCTGTTATACACGCTGGATTACCATAACCGGCATTATACCAATACATGGACCTTTAAACAGCTTCTGTGGCAGACGAGCCGGTGTTACTGCTTATGCAGCATTGATTTAAACAGCATGATGCGTACCTTAACCGGCAACTATGAAGAACTTCTCCGGAACAAGGACAATAATCCGTCTTCTTTAGTAGGCTTTGAAACCGTAGTGGATCCGGACAATCTTGATGTAACCATTGATACTGATACCGAAGATAAGATGAAGTATTCAATGCAGACATGGTACGGAGATTACTATATTCCACAGAATATGTTGATCTGTGAAGCAGATACCTTTAAGAACATGGGTATTACCGATCAGGACGGCGATGGTGAAATTGATTACTGGGATTATATGGCACAGACCGGTGAAACGGTCGATGAGAATGCTGATTTCTGGCTTAATGAGAATGTATATCCTTATGGATATCTGGTCATGAATTTTGACATTATCACCTATAATGAAGGAAAGCCTCACCTCAGTTACTGGTCCGGCACAAAGGATATGTGGGAACTCCAGGGAAGAAAAGAAGAGGTAACAATCGGTGATCCCGGAATAGAAGAGGGATCCGATGGGAAATATCCGGTTACCAAAGTTCCTACGAAAAGTGGTGATGTAGCAGTGATCCATACAGAGTTTGGCATAGCCGATCATTATTCATCCGGATTATTTATGATTAATTAAAGAGATCACAACACAATATGTAAAGCATCTATCAGAGAGTATCAATTTTGATAGATGCTTTTTATTTTATAAGAGGCAGCCATCTTCCGGATATGGAAGAATGACTGCCTCATTCTTTTGTTATAATTTAGAAATTCATTACTTTTCCTATAATATTTTCTTTCTTGATATTACCAATCTCTGTGTTTCTGCTGTCTGCGCTGACATTCCGGTTATCACCCATTACAAAGTATTCATCTTCTCCAAGAACTACCGGATAGCTCCGGTCACCGCTGAGATACATTGGAAAGCAGATGTTGCCATATTCATCCTCGTACAGTGTGTTATTAATAAACACCTTGCCGTCTACCGTAATGGTAACCGATTCACCAGGAACTCCAATGATTCTTTTGGTAATGGTTTTCAAACCACCTTCCCTGCAGACCACGATGTCATTTCGCTGCAGGTCCTTATCCAGCTTGTTAATCAGCAAAATGCTTGGAGAAGGAATGGTTGGACTCATGGATTCACCGGTTGCAAGTCCGATGGAAAAACATCTGCTGACGGCAAAGATGAATACCACAATCAGGATATATACGATGTTATTTTTTATGATTTTCAAAAATTTCATAGTCGTTTCTCCTTATCTTTATTATATACGATTGGTGTAATATGTCAATAGTTTAAGATAAAAATACACTAATAGTAAATATTAAATTGACAAAATAGTGCAGAACAGATATAAATTAACTATAAGAATATAGCACCATAATAATTTACAAAAAGGAGATTTGCTAATGAATGAAGCAGAAAAAAAAGAAATGCTAGAGTTGATTCCTGAAAACAGAGGAGGAATGCAACGAATCGCAGATCTGATCTACTGGAGGAACTTTGTTGAAGCAGTCATTACAACAGGAGTTTTAATAACAATCATTGCATTGATTCCTTTTGTAAAGAACATGAAAATATTCAGCATTATGTTTTTCCCATCTCTTAATTTCTTGTTTTTTTCCGTAGGAATTAAGCATAAATCAGTTACTCAATATATCATATTGTGGCTGAAATACAAAGCATCAAAAAAATCATTGAGATTAAGGAGCCCAGCAGATGAAGACAGTACAACTTTCTACGAATCAAACGAAACCATCAACAAATACACAGAAAAAGCAAAAGAATACTTTAGCGACAGTAACCTTGACAAAGAAGACGGAGATATTAAACGAATCCTCGCAAAAGGACTCAAGCAATTTGTCACAAACCTTAAAGATGGCCTCGGCATCTAAGGTGGCTGCAGACAAGATCAAGCCAGTAACCATAAAGGGAAAAAATACATCCAGTGTAAAAGAACAGAAGCCGGCCAAGGATCCAGTGAAAGATAAGAAACCTACTGTTAAGAAAAAAGAGCAGAAACAGCCCGTAAAGGCCAGACAGAAAGTTCCTGATCAGAAGAATAAAACAGTGGTCAAAGCAAATATTAAGAAACAACGTATCAATTATTTGCACAAGACTCCGGTTAAGCATGAGATCCAAACGGAATCCGTGAAGAAGCCTAAGATGTATAGCCAAATACAGAATGATGGTTTTACACAAGACTATTTCCATGAAATTAAAAATATCATAGGCGGTATGATCCAAACTATTCACAATCGATACATTTATATCATGGAAATATTCCCTACAAATTTTCACCAACTGCCATTAGACGCTCAAAAATCTATTCTCAATCGATTCAGACGATTTCCTAATGCAGTGCCAACAAAAGGACAACTGATATGCATTACCGAACAGACAGATGTGGATATCATAAAGAAGAATATTTATAATGCCTGTCCGAATAATTCACCCGAATATCTTTTGGAAATGAGAGATGATTACCTTGCAACGATTGAAGATATCGCAGTTAAAAGGACAACCAATTACCGATATTTTTATGTTTGGGAATACGAGGGTGAAGGTATCGGCATAATGAGTAAGGATATTAATGATATTTACAGAAACATGATGACCGTTAGGAATTCTCTTGCAAATATCCTTAGAGACACAAATAACATGGTTGCAACCCCGGAGGATCCTGTCCTCTATACGATTGATATTCTGTACAGGTTTTTAAACCGGACTTCATACAAACATGAATCTTCACTGGAACGTATTCTGCGGATTAATAACGATTATCTTTCCATGGGTAAAAAGCCAAATGTGCTGGACTATTTTTCACCAAGAGGACTTCGTGCCAATTATAGTAAAGAATTTATGGAAGTAGACGGAATGTATATGACTTTTCTGTGTATACGTGATAGCGGGTATCCTTCCTATATTTATCCTGATTGGCTAAATCAATTAATGGCATCTTCCGGAATGGATATTCATTTTTTTATGGTAAAGCAGCCATATAAAAGTACAACAGATAGGTTAAAGAAGAAGATAAATATAAATTTTACACTTGGGAAGCAATCAAATTCGCAATCCAGACAGGAAGCACATGCAAAGAATATCCGGAAGTCATCAGCTTTGTTAAAAAAGATGGAAGAAGGAGATGACTGTTTTGATTGCTGCACAGTTCTTACCATGTATGGAAATGATAGTAAGCAACTACTGCAAGACCGAAAGCAAATCATGGCAGATTTCTCATCAGCGGGTATTCAATTAGAGGCATCTGATATGAATTGTGAGGACTTTTATACTATGACGCTTCCATTACTTGATTTCCAGAATGATATTTTTAAGAGAAATAAGAGAAATTTTACTTCTTCTGCCATCAAGAATACTTACTGTTTCACAAATTACATGCTTTATGATGAGACAGATTATGCAATGATTATTGGTCCTCAATCAAATAATACGCCCTGTTCCATAGATCGTTGGTCGCAAAATAAATACTCCAACCCACATGTTACGATTATTGGAACCTCTGGTTCTGGTAAATCAGTTACAGAAATGGGAATGGGAAATAGAGATAATATCCTTGGTATAAAAACCTTTTATATTCTTCCTCTCAAAGCACATGAGTATTCTGATGCCGTGGAAAGAGCACACGGCGTTATGTATGATCTGATTCCAGGGGCAGAAAATGTACCAAATATCATGGAACTTTATCCTGAAATGGAAATAAAGGATAAGAACCGTAAAGTTCGACAAAGATCCCTTCTTACGACAAAGGTTACCTCGCTTTGTATGTGGTTTTACCTTTTGTCAAAAGCAGAGACTTTGGAAAAATACAGATTGTCCAATAAGCAGCTTAACAGAGTAAATTCGATGCTGCTTAATCTCTATAATGACTTTGGCATAACAACGGATAATGACAGCATCTGGGAAGATAAGAGTAAGGGAATCAAAAAGCTTGGTCCAATTATAGGGAACTGGTATAAGCGGTTAAAAGAGGATTATGAGCTTGCTACATTCGCCGATCTGTTGGAACCGTTTGTGAATGGAAACTTTAGTAACTTCAATAAGCGAAGCAATATGGATTTATCTAGGAACATGATTGTTTTTAATGTTTCAAGGGATGAAATTGGAACGAATCTGCTTCCTGCGATTATGTACATTGCTTTTGATACAGCAAGCGGAATAATAAAGGCAGACCGTGATCACTATTATAGTTTATATCTGGATGAGGTATGGATGATGTTATACGACTCCATTATTGGGGAGAGTATAGAGGAACAGATTCGTGTATTAAGAGGATATGGAGGATCTGTTATTACGGCATCACAACAGATCGGAGAGTTTATAGAAAACAGATCTGGAAATGCTATTATGGCAAACTCGAGTATTAAAATTCTAATGAAGATGGATGAGAAAGAGTTAGCTCTTGTTGCCAAATATATTTCGTTGGATAGCGATGATATACAGTATCTTGAGTCTGCAAAATCCGGAGATATGTTGATTATCTGTAATGGTAGTAAAACGAGATGTCACTTTGCTTTATCCATAGATGAATTGATTGCATACGAAACAGATCCCCAAAAGAAGGAGAAACTCATAGCAAAGAAAAAAGAAATCATGATGATGAAAAAGCTAAAATAATAGGCTTAATACCGTATTAATAATATACAATACAGTATTAATATAAAATAATACGGTATTAACAAATATAATACCCAAAATACGGACAAATAAACTAATGAATTAGATAATACCGTATTAATAAGGTTTAATACGGTATTAATTCAAAATAATACGGGATTAGAAAGGAGAAATATTATGTCACAAAGAGTTTTACCAAAAGAAGCAGTAACTATTATGAGTTTTATTGATGAGTTAGGAGGTATCAGTGATAAGCAGTTGGATCTTTTGTTAGGTTCCCAATGCAAGCATAAGGATTATTACATCAGTACTTTAAAAAATAAGTATATAAATGTATCCCAAAACGGAATTTATACTGCCAAAATTCCTAAGAACACATACACAAGTAAAAGAGAAAAATGCGCATGGGCGTTGCTTCATAACATGCAGAATGAAGATGGTTCGCCGGTTACGTTTTATGCAGGCAATAAGTTATTTGAGCTGACGTTTCTTAAAGACGGTACGGTATATGATGTCCTTTATGTTGATCTCAACAGTTCCGGTACACTTTCTCTCGTAGAGCAGAATTTCATTCAGCTTCATGAAGCAAAGAAGGGACAGGATATACCAGTCTGCTACCTGCTTGTAATCGATGATATGCGTGTTCAGAAGATGATCGAGGAAAAAGAGCTTTTGTTCCCTAACAAAGTGGCTTTTTTACAGTATCAGGATGATGATTCAGTAGAAATTGAGTACTATTGTTAGTTTCTATTATTTACTTTCAAAATGGTGCAAAAATCAATCTAATTAACCACTCAAAAAAACACCATTTTGAAAATTAGAAAACTAGCATTTATCACGGCTAGGCCATATCGGATGCTCCCAGGTATAGAGATAGCTTGGAATAGACAACTACCGCGTACATATGGGGATAACCAACCGAGAGGACAAAGGAAGAACCACCGCCACCATAACCTAAAAGCATCCATTGACCTACCGTCAAACCATTAGCAACCGAAGAAAGAGATCATCTATGAATAATAAAGGAAATTATAAAAGGGGAAATAGACTCAAAATACTTAAAGCCTTATATGCGACTATGGGAATTGCGTATCGTGATCTGCAACTATTTGAAGGTCAAACCTTAATGACACAGCGTATGGTAGTGCGAATGAAAAAGGAGGGATTGATTGAAGTAACGAAGACCGCTTGCGGAAAAGTAATTACGCTTGCCGAAGATCAACAAGAAAAATACATTCAATACCTAACCGGCGAATATCTGGAAAGCTATAGAAATAACAAACCCGAATTATCAAAAAGTCTTAATAATGAGAGAAGAATGGAACGCTTGCTGAAAAACAGTGAGATCCAGATCATGATGCATATGGGCGGTGTACCTAGCTATCCGGATGAAAACGTTGGCTTGCCGGAAATCCTCTTGCTTGATTACATTGGTTACCATGGAAGTAAGGAAATTAAGAAAGAGAGTAATTATCAAGTTGATGTTGATTATACAAATGATGGAATGAAAAAAATCCTTGGAAGTAGAATCAATGGAATGCTTGCCTCACCGGGTGGAATATATGCTGTTTATAATATTTCCAATCACCTAATCGAATGGGATAAGGGAACGGAAGTAAAAATGTCGAACCATATAGAACGCTTGCTAGCCAACCGGTATGAAGTGCAGCAAAAGAGAAAAATTAATTGTCTGCTTATTACTCACAATATCGAAACGCTTGCCAAAGTAATTACGAATGAAAACGATGAGAGGAAGAAGAAAGGTAAAAGAAAACATACACTTCTCAATATTGACTATGCATATGACAACGTATATGGAATACCGGCAAATAAAAGTGGTATAGATATGATCCGAATTATGAGCAGTCCAAATTGGAACGACATAATGAGACATGCCCTTTTATGGGATATTGAACCATGTGAAGATTATAGTATACCCTGTGCGGGATACAAAGAAGAAGACGGATATGTACTGTTGTTCTGTGATGGAAATTTAACCATGTTGAAGCTTTTTTTAAAAAGAGCTTGCAACCGCCGTCCGGATGAAGTGTTTACGATTTACTGCTTTGATTTTCAACTTCCACTGCTTGTTAAACTGGGAGTACTGGAATATGTGAATGTAAAACAAATGAAATTGGAAGAGTATAAAACGATACTGGAAAGGATGGAGAAAGAAGATGAATAGAAAAGATAGCAAAGTGATAAAGCTGCAGAGAGAATTCGAAAGCTTGCTGGACAACGCAGAGCACCAGATTATGAGATGTGTAAAATGCAAAAATGAAGTGCTTACTTTGAGAGTCGGTGAAAAAGAAGTGAAGGTTGATGTGGAAGAGACAGGTTACCGTATAGAGAAAGCGTTTTACTGCTTGACAATTGAAGTTGACCGGGAGAAGAAAATAATCAGCATTCCATATTCCAAGAAAGAGAGAAAGGCGGCATTAAAGAGAAAAGATAATAAGGTCTTAGAATATCCGCATAGATGGAGTCAGATTGAACAGGGCCTTAAACTAAACAGAAAAACCATTTTTAAACATACCGGATTAAGCAATGCAGATATTGAAAATCTGCTGACACTGGTACACGGCTATACAGTGTATGAACAGGAACAGGAAGAAAACGTCGGGATTGTCACTGTAAATATTAGTCTGCCCTGATAATTCGCTTATCGTAAATAAACAACGAAAGGAGATCTCAAAAGGTAAAATATGAAATGGATTGAAACTGTTAAATCTTATTTTAAAAACATACCTTTCTTTCATAATGTCCAAAGAGATTATGAAAAAGTGCGGGACTATATGTACCCGAAAGAAAAAGAGGAGCAAAGTCGTTATGTAAAATTCTTCTTATGGGTTCGGGGAATAAAAAAAAGCAAAAAAAAGCAGATTTTGTATCTGGCATTGACAACGTTAATTATATCGTTGTACATATCCGGACTGATTACGCAGATATCTCTCGTCCGGAGGGGAACGATTGCGCAGGTGTTAGGCAATCCCATATATAACGGTTATATTATCATATCGTATTTTGGAAACTGCATTGTACCGGCACTAATCTTCAGTGCATTGACCGGGTATGGAGCATTTATTTTATACCGCTCTTTTCATTTGGATTACTGGCGTGATAAAGAGAGAAATATTCTCGTAGCTAATGATGCGACATATGGTGATGCACATTTTATGACTTCCGAAGAAGAAACCAAAGTACTCGAACGATGTAAAAATCCGGCAGATGTGAAAGGAGATATTATCGGCATAGACAAATACGGCTATACCGTTGCCAGAAAGTCTGCGTCCTTTACGAATGACAATGTGATTATTATAGGGCCACCCGGCTCCGGTAAATCCACCTGTATTTTGAATAATGACATATTGCAGATCATTAAGCGTGGTGAGAGTGGAATTATTGTAGATACAAAAGGTGTTGTATATAGAGATACCGCATATGCAGCAGAAAAGGCCGGTTATGTAGTTAAAGTGTATAACTTGAAACCTGGATCCTTGATTCATTCCGATGCATGTGATTATTTTACCGTTTTTGATAATGTAGAGGATCCGAATGATGCAAAAGGGATTGCTAATTCGCTTGCCAATACAATCATGATGAATATCAATGCGATGGAAAATGCAGAAATCAAAAGAGATGTATGGTTTAAAGGAGCATTTAACCTGCTGAAAGCAATGATCCTGATTATCTATTACGACCAGACGCTTCCACGCGAAGAACGTACTTTGGGAACGATGTATATGACACTTGTTGAAAATGCAACATGGCAGGACCTAGAAGCCCAGTACTCTTATGTGAAGGACGATATTAATCATCCGGCTTATGAAGCATTTAAGACATTTGCAGGTGAACGTGACGTTGTAAAAGAATCGGTTCTTGGTGGATTGATTACCGACCTAAATATCTTAGCGGATAATAATGCACGAGCAATCACTTCACATGATGAAATTGATTTCCGGTTACCAGGATTCCAGAAATGCATCTATTACCTCATCATCGATGATCAGGATAAATCTAACAACGTGCTTGCTGCCTTGTTTATGGAATGTCTTTCCATGGAATTGAAAAAAGCTGCAGACAGCCAAAAAAGTTTTGAAGTAGAAAAGAAACTACCGGTTCTTGTCAGTTTTCTAATTGATGAGTTTAAAAACGTAGGAAAATTTCAAGGCATGGGAGAAAAGCTGTCCACTTATCGAAGCAGAGGTATGTTAATCAAAATAATTATACAGGATATCTCCCAACTACAGCAGATGTACCCAAGGGACCAGTGGAGAGAGCTTATAGCAGACTGTACGACCATGATTGTTTTAAAGGTAGGTGAAACAGGTGGAACTGCACAGTATGTAAGTGATGAAATGGGAACCATGACTGTCATGGTAGAAAACGACCGAGACAGCAGAAATAAGTGGCGGCTCATTCATGTTATGCGGGATTATCAGAAAACTCTTGGAAAAGGAGAGCGTGAACTAATGAAACCGGATGAGGTAAAGAAACTGGATAAGCTCAAACTGATTCTGTTGATTGACGGTGAGTCTCCGGTTATTTTACAGAAGTTTTTCTGGACGAATCACCCGATGGTTGGAATCCTGCATCTGCAGAGCCAGTCCAAAAAGCGTCTTGCAGAGGACCATGTGCCGGAATGGTATAAAAAGCAACAGGAATATAAACAGGCAGAGATTCAGAAACAGGAAGAAATCAGAAGACGGACGATAGAAGTCGGTGCGAACCAGATGACTTCCGTAAATATCAGCAGTAAAGGCACAAGTGTAAAACCTAGCTTTTCATCTGTTAAAAAGGTCGCATTGCCACAGGGGAGAATGAAAGGATATGAAAAATCTAATAGATTATAAATTACCAAAGTTGGCGGGAATAATCTTATCCATTGGTTTATTGGGGGCAGAAGTAAGCTGCCTGCCGGTATATGCCAAAACCGAAAACGAACAGATCCGGGATGTCATACTGGATATCACAGATGAATTGGAAAGCAACTTTAATAAACAGTATGAGGAAGCCAAACAGGAGATTATAGATTTGATCTATGAAAAAGACTATGACCGTACCATGACTTTAGAGACATTTTATGATAATGGAAATCCATTTAAGGATATTGATTATCTTAAGCTGATTACCCAGTATGCATCAATACGGCAATATTTAAAGGATAACGGCAAGGAAATTGGAACCGGCTTTGGCGGTATTAAAGTTTTGAATTGGGAGGTAAGTGAAAAGAAACTGGAAACAGATATTCCGGTTATAGTCGAAACTTATACAGAAGTAGAAGATGGATTATATGAGCGGACAGGAAACAGGATAATTAATGAGCCGACTACTGTGCCGGTATATGAACCGTTCACTGCTACCAAGTATAAACTCGTAGGCGAGGAGGAAATCGCTCCTGAAAAGGAAGAGATTACCTATGGCGAGATAACATTATCCTATGTTGGCAATGATATTTTATTCGACACCTTTCAAGTAACAGAAAAAGATATTGCAGACATATATGACGAGAAGTATGAGAAATACGATACCGCCATAAATGGAAAAGCCCTGTCAGAAAGTATTTTTGTAAGCATGCCAGTTAATACGGTTATCCCTACGGATATTGCGGATGAGATACGAGAATTAAACAGTGCATATACAGAAGAACAGAGGTCAATAATCCGTGTGGCAATTTCTTTGTATGGAAGAGTCCCTTATCAGTGGGGAGGAAAAGCACATCATGCCGGTTATGATAACACCTGGTGGACATTTGATGAATCCGGAGAACAAAAAGGACTTGATTGTTCCGGATATGTGCAATGGGTATATATGACTGCCGGATATGATCCGGATATAACGAATGCCATGCTTAGTACAACAACTATTATCCAAAATTTTGAAGATATTACAGAGGACCAGTTGGAACCAGGCGATTTTGGACTTTTAAATTACGGAGAAGTAACGAATCACGTGGGAATCTACATAGGAGATGGATATTTTATTCATTGTTCATCCGGCGCAAACACGGTAACGATTGATAAGTTCCCTTTTCGATATTTCAAAAGGGTGCAAAAAAACTCCAAAAATACATTGACAAACAACACTATATCGGATTATGATCAAATTAAATTTACCAATAGTGAACCGGCAAAGGATACAAACGCTAACAGTGAACACAGAAATGATATTTATCTTCTGGCACAGCTTATGATTCATGAAGCAGGAAATCAGGGTTTTAATGGGAAAGTAGCTGTAGGTGAAGTTGTTGTAAACCGGTTAGCAAATGGATCATTCGGAAACAGTATAGAGGAAATTATCTATAGTCCGAAACAGTTCTCAAGAAACTGGGAGATTAAAGAAATTGTTCCAGATGATGAAACGCTGCTCATGGCAGAACAGATTCTTCAGGGCAGTTTATCAGTGTTAAATAATCCCGATGTTTTATTTTTCCGCAATCCAATGATTACGGATCAAATCCCAGCCACAGATAACGTTGCCTGGGGAATCCACCAATGGTATACGTGCATCAATCAACACGCATTTTATACACGATAAGAAAGCAAATTGAAAGGAGAAATTTCATGGCAAGAAAAAAAGAAGAAGCAGAAATGCAGAATGAAGAGTTAACAACAGTTGACACGCAGGAACCCATCGAAGATCAGGAAACAGTTACAGAAGAACTGGAAGAAATCGATGAAGCCGAAGAGCCAGAAGAACCGGAAGACGCAGAAGAGGATGAATATGAAGAAGAAACTTCCGAAGAGACTGAGACAGAAAAAGTGAATGATGCAGAAGCGGTAACAACAGAGTTTAAAGATGATGAAGAGATCGTACTTCCGGAAGAGAAGCCGGAGCCGAGAAGCTACCGTTCCAGTTTGCTTCCTGAAGGTATCGGAGGGAATAACAGGATTGATGTAGCAGGTAAGAGAAAAAAGAGATCTCTTTATGCACAGGAAGAAGTACATACAAGAAATGGTATCAGAAGAGTAAAGAAGGAAGATACCGTTCAGTACAAAGAGTACATGGAATTGGCAGCGTCCATTAAAAACGGAACTATTTTAAGTGGCCAATTAACCAGCCGTAGAGAAACGGAGAACGGAGATGTACTTGCGGAAGTACGATATGGAGAAACATACACCGTATGCATTCCAGCATATTTGCTATGCGATATGAGCCTGCAGCCAAGAACCGATATGGAACCGAACAATCAGTTCAAGGATCTGATCAACCGTAGAATCGGTACAACCATTGATTTCGTGGTTATGTATATTGATGAGAAAAAGAGTATCGCATATGGCAGCCATATTGATGCCATGGTCAGACTTGCAAGAAGAACATATCAGCCACCAAGAGGTGGTGGGGAGCCGGAGTTAAAAGCAGGACTCCTTGCAGAAGCACAGGTTATGCAGACAAATACAAGAGGTATCTGGATTGAAGTTGCAGGTTCTGAATGTTTCATTGAGAAGAATGAAATCAGTTGGGCGAGAGTAGCGGATCCGAGTGAAGACTTTGTTGTGGGTCAGATGGTAGATGTAAGAATTCTGGATGTGAAGCCGCACACCATTGAAATCAAGAGTCTTAATCGGAAGATTAACACCGTTAAGATTCAGGCATCGGTTAAGCAGGTAAAGATGAATCCGAATGAAAAGGAATTTAATAACATTCCGGTTGGATCTTCCGCACTTGCATTAGTAACCCAGATCACTGAATTCGGTATTTTCGTAATTTACAACGACAAAATTTCCGTGAAATGCAAATTGTTTGATGGACCGAAGCAGCCGAAGATAGGTTCCAAAGTATTGGTTACCATTGAACGGAAGTATGAGGATACACACCAGTTTGACGGCAAGATTAACTTCATCTTGAGCGAACCGGTAATGTAATCACTTAAAAGCTCAAAACACTTCTCTAATAGGCCGTGCGTTCCGGAATGGATCAGGTATCCGTTTCGGAATGCAAAGGGCAAAAGAGAAGAAAACCTATTAGAGAGAAAGGAAATTTATCTATGAATCGCAAAAAAGTCAATATGATGATCCGGATTATTGTCATACTTGCAATCGTAATCATAGCTGCAGCTGCAGTCATTTTTATTGGAAAAAATAAATTAGATGCATATAAAGCCGAGATTAACGATTATGTGTACGAGATCGAAAGCAACCGGCAGATCGTGTATGTAGTGAAAGACGGAGTGGAGATCCAGAAAGGCGAGGTAATCGTAGCCGAAGGGGATGAAGCGAACGTCATGCGACAGGAAATTTATTCCGGACTGGAACCGGATTATTATATCCAGGCAGAGGATATCGGATCTATTGCAGTTGTTGATATCCCATCTGGCGAACCAATTACCAAAAATATGGTTACTACTCTGATTATTACACATGACACCAGAGAGTATGAAGTATCCGTTGTTGATTTGATGGTTGACCAGAGACAGAACGATTACATTGATGTTCGAATCATGTTTCCAAATGGCGAGGACTATCTGGTACTTGCTAAGAAACAGATCAAAAAACTGGTTTTGGATTCTTCCATCTTTTATACCTACCTAAATGAAGAAGAAATCTTAAGACTGGCTTCTGCAACCGTGGATGCGTATTGTACCACCGGTGCAAAAATCTACGCAACCCGATATGTCGAAAGCAATATCCAAAAAGACGCAACTCCAGATTATCTAGTATCTGCACAAGTGATTGACCGTATGGTGTCAGATCCGAATATTGTTTCTTTGGCACAGGATACCATGAATCTGCAAGCACGAATGAGTTTAGAGCAGAGATTAAGTGGATTAACAGAAGATCAGCTTGCAGCAGTAGCAGAAGGTCATGGATTAATGGATACGGCAAAGACACAGGTAATTTCACAGGGAATTAAATATTCACTGGAAGATGGAAGCGTAGAAGAAAAAGATCCTACAACGGATGGTACCGCGGAAGAAGATAACACGGTAGTCAGCAAAGAAACTTCTGAGGAAGTCACCCCCACAGAAAGTGTCACGTCCGATACAGTAAGTTCTACATCTTCTGAAACAATGGATTCAATATTAGGAGGTTATTAAGATGGCGATTGTACTTGAAGATGGCAAAACAACACAGATCATATCTGTAATGGGGCTTCCTGATTGTGATATTCCTTATTACCTGGCAAGGGCCTTAAACTCCATCAAAAAATCAGTATTGGTGGTTGATAATAGCCGGTACCATGAATTATTTAAATCCATTCCGAAGCCGGATGGAGAGAAAATGGTACAGACAGGAAATATTTATTATATCGAAAACATCAAGTTTTCCGAAGAGTTTTTTGCACAGTATGATTTCGTGATTATTTATCACGGCATGGTTATTCGGGATGAATTAAATGCCATAAGTGATTACCGGTATATGATTACGGACTACAGCCCCATCACGACGGAACGGCTAAATAAGGAATTGAGCCGGCAGGAAGACACCTTGAAATATCACATCATTTACAGAAATAAGGTTTCTGGCAAAATACAGGAAAAGATGGTTCTTCATGAGCTGGGAATCCCTGAAAAGAATGTCAAAGAATCTTATGTATTATCTTTCAATGAAGTGGATGAAATGAACCAGCTGTTTTTGTTAAGAAACGGTTCCATCCGGACAAAAACATCTTCTGCAGAGATCAAAGATTTTATCAATGCAGTGTATGCAACAATTTATCCGGATTTATCAAGCAAGATGCAGAAGAATTATATGAAAGCATTTGTGAATGGAAAAGTCAGATAAGGAAGGAGCAATAGCCAATGATTGTCATGTTTCAGGGCACAAACATTGCCAATAATGAAGCCATAGAAGCAGCCTGCATAGGAGCAACCATGTCAGCCGCGAAATACAACAGGAAAACGTTGTTATTACAGCTAACCAGCATGAATGAAAGATCTGCAGAAGATGTGCTGATTGGTAAGGAAAAGAAGGAAAATGAGATTTATACCGAAACATTCCGTTACTCGGATACTGGTATTGATGCATTGCTGCGTAGAGCTTCCACATCGAAGCTCACCAAAGATACCTTTGATAAAACCTGTTCTCCCTTATTAAAAAAGCATGAGAATATGCTTGATATTGCAGCGGTAACACAGCAGGTTGACTTTGAAGTGAATTTATCCGTAAAGGATGCTCGTACAGTTTTCAAACATGCAAAAGAGGTATACGACAATATTTTCGTTATCTTGAATGGAACCAATACCGCCATAATGCAGGAGATGCTTGAACTGGCAGATATATACGTCACCTGTTTTCCACAAAAACCAGTAAAGGAAGAATTCAATCAGTTTACAAAGGAGAATCAGAGATCCATCAAGGTAATCACCGATTATGAGACAGAATCTGCTTATTCCATGATGTATCTGAAGAAACTGTATGGAGATAAGAAAATCTACATACTTCCTCATAATTCCAAATATCGTGACAACTGCATGGCAGGTACCTTGTTGAATTACATTCTTAAAAATATGAATGATACAAGAGAAGATGACAACTTTACCTTTATGAAGCACGTCATCGACATGATGGAAGGAATCATGGGAAAAGAGGACTGGAATGAAGAAATTCCGGTATACGAGGAAGATTCCCAACTCGAAGAAGAAGCTACGGATGAATTAGGCGAAATCCATGATGATGAATTCGAAATCGAAGAAGTCACCACAAAAAAAGGTTTTTTCCACAAAAAGAAAACATCTACCATCATTCGGCTGAACGAAGATACCGAACCGGAGGAAGATCCAGAAGAAGAAATTATGGAAGAGGATTTGATAGAAGAAGAATTAGAACCAGAACCGATTCCGGTAATCGAACCGCCAAAGAAAGGATTATTCCGGAAGAAAGAGAAAAAGCCACTGATGACAGAAAACCTGGCAATGGTATCTCTCTCCAAAGAGATTCAGAAGCAGAGTGGGAAAAATGATTCAGTACAGGAAGAGACATGGACTTGTCCTGAGTGTGGAACAGAAAATGTAAAGAAGTTCTGTGCGGAATGCGGCACACCAAAGCCATTACCTCCGGAACCTGAAGAACCCTCTACATGGATTTGTCCTAATTGTGGAGAAGAAAATGTGAAAAAGTTCTGTGCAGAATGTGGCACACCAAAGCCAGAGGAAACCATCTGGATCTGCCCGCAATGCGGAGAACAGAATGAAGGAAAATTCTGCGGGGAATGCGGCTATAGAAAGGAATAAGATATGATAAATACATTACTTATCCTTCTCATCTTGCTGGCTGTTACTGGAATTTTTGTGTGGTATCTGCGAAAAACGGATTTTAATGATAATGATGAGGAATATGATGATTTCATTACCTTGACATCATTGGACGAACTTCTCCTTGAAACCGTAAATGCAACAGAAAACCGTTCCGTAGATGAAATGAACCTGTCACAGGAAGAATACAACAGGGTAAGTGCAGGTAAGGAAGAATTAAGAACATCCACACGAAATGCACCATATGGAGATCGAAACAGTAAATATTACGTTTTGTCATTTGCTAAGGATGTTCTGCAGAATGCAAGACTGGGAAAACTAAATGAATTTAATATTGACCGTGTCATTCCATTTAATGCCACCGAACTTTTAAAATCCCGAGATCGTTTCGAATTGCTGACATGGAGATGGCTGCAGGAACATGGAAAAAACGGGTTTTCCAAAATGTTCACGAAATATGGTCTCGATGTACCGAAAGAAACGCCTTACGGTGATGAGTATGTCGTAGAAGAGGAAGATATTATCCGTGTTTATGACGAATATGTACAGGAATACGGAGAAATCGGCTACAAAGAACAGATTGCTTTCTTAACACAACGTGTTTACGAAGATACTTATGGAAATGGATCTGTTGACTTACTTCTTGATACGGATATCGACGAGGTGCAGGGTGGCGTTTCTGGAATACCGGCAGACTCTTATGATGTTTATGTGGAAGATACAGAGAATATTGAATATTCTTTTGAATCTATCTGGATAGTGTTCAAGGGACATAACATTCACTTAAGATGCACCACATTTGGATCGCAAAGAGAATTAATCCGTGTAGTAAGAAATATTTACCGGTATAATCCGCCAGTTATCTTAACAAAGAAAGATGCTGGGGTAATTGGATCTATGAAGAATGGTAACCGAATTACAGTTGCGTGTCCGGAATTTGCGGATTCCTTTGTATTCCTTGCACGTAAATTTGATTCTACCACGTCCATTAGTCCAGAAAAGTTGTTATAAGGAGGCGGCACTTTATGGAAGAAAACATAATACGAACAAAAAAAGGTCCCGCACTGCTTGTAAGACCAGAGAACATCGCCGGTTTTAATGAAACAACAAAGAATGAAATTCCGATCACAATCATGAAGTATATTGTGAAATGTTACTTTTCATTTCTTATTACTGGCGATCAGGGTACCGGGAAGACAACAACCTTAAAATCCTTGCTGCGTTTTTATCCTCCGGATGCTGCATTGAGAATTAATGAGCTGCAGCCGGAATTAAATGCCAGATATGCTTATCCTGGACGAAATATTATTTCATTTTGCGAAACAAGTAATATTTCCACGCAACAGGGACTGAACTTTCAGAAGAAAACATCCGGTACGGTAAATATTATCGGGGAAATTGCAAAAGCAGAAGCATCCAGCTGGTGGGTTCAGACTTGCAAGGTAGCATCAAAAGCAGGAGCTGGTACGCATCATGGAAAAACAGTCTATGACACGATTACGGCTTTAAGAAACGACATGATAAAAGTAGATAAGTTTACAGATGCAAAAGCAGTAGACGTGATGATAGCCGATGCATTGGATTTTGATATCCATATGGATCGTACCGGTTTTCGACATCTGGAGCGTATCACAGAAGTGCTGCCGATCAAGGAACAGAGTTATCCGTTTCCGGATATAGCAAACACAGGTGAAATTCCGCAGGAATTGGCTATTAAAATCAATTATCAGGAATTCCAGAGGAGAATTACGGATAGACCAACTTTCGATTCCCATAACCTGGTGGAATATGATATGGAAGCGAAACGCTATGTATTCAAACAAATGTTTTCAGATGTTTATTACAAGCAGATTCTTAACAACCTGTGTAAAAAAGACAGAGATACTTTTGAGAGAGATATGGAAAGAATCTCAAAATTATAGAAATGAAAGGAAACGAATATGTCACTAGAAAGCCTGAATTTAAACCAGATTTTAAAATATCTCATTTTAATATTGATTGTGTTGCTGGCAGTATTAGGGATTATTCGTCGGAGATCACAGAAACATAACCGGGTTGTCAGACAGATCAAACAGAAAAAAGGACATAATTATTTATATCCATTTACAAAGCTATTCATGAAGGTGCCATTATTCCGGAAATCATTTGAAAAGAATCGAAAGCGGGTAATGCTGATTTATCCGGGAGAGATCATGGCCATCAACCAGAAAGTAACAAAAGATATGTTGATATCCATTTTGCTTTCTGTGCTGGTATTCATAATATTCATTTTTTCATCAAACGGTGACATATATCTGATTGGATTTGGCGGTGTCATATCCTACGTACTATATAGTTCCATCATCAATTTAAGATATGAGTCATCGGAAAAAATGCTACTGACCCAGTTTTATAACTATCTGTCTAATGTACGACACAATTATTACAACACGGGAAAGAAGATTGATGATGCAATTTACAACAGCATCAATGAAAGTCCGTATGAGATGGCGTTACATGCAAAAAAAATTCATAACATCTTAAGATCCGTAGATATGCAGGCTGAAATGGATAAATATATTCCTATTTCTCCAAACCGGTTTGTTTTGAGTTTTGTGGCTATAGCAACATCCATTATGGAGTATTCAGATAAAAAGCTGGCAAACGGAAAATCCATGCTGATTACCAATATTGGGTATTTGAAAGACGAAGTACATGCGGAGATTGATAAAATCCGACTCAATAAGCAGCTATTCAGTATGAGATCCTTAATTGCAATTCTTCCAGTATTTCTTGTTAAGCCTATACAGATATGGGCGAATAAGGCTATGCCGGAAATCAAGGAATACTATACCGGTGTTTATGGATTTACGTGTGAGATCATCATTTTTTTGGTCAGTATGATGGCATACATGCTGATCAATAAACTTAAGGAAACTTCACAGAAGAACATAAAGGACCATCAGCTCCTACAGAAAATCAGTAAGCTGCCAATTGTTTCACCTATTCTCACGAGGGAAGTAAATCGTAACTTCTCAAAATCGCAGAGAATGAACGATAAGTTGAAACTGACTGGTGAACATATGGGATATAAGCAATTTATCCTGAAGCAGATATTAACATCAATTTGCATATTTGTCGGTTTTCAAGTTTTAATGATCTCCTCGATCTGGCAGGAAAAACATAATATTCTTACAGATTATGCGAATGCTTTTTCAACCTCTTTTATCGCAGATGAAGAATATCGAGAAGAAATGAAAGAAACCACAAAAGTCTATGTAGATATTATAAAGAAAGATCCATCTCTGGATGATAAGGAAATTCTTACGCAGAAGATCATGGAGGGATCAACGGTTACCAAACCGCTCATGGCTGAAATGGTAGCGGACCTTGCTATTACAAAGGTTCATTCATTAAATGGAGTTTATTACAAGTGGTATTACCTGATTATCAGCCTGGCAATGGCGGTTATTGGATTTTATATACCAGTATTTATTTTGGAATATCAGGTACGGTCTATCAAGATGAACATGGAAGATGAAGTTGGACAATTTCAGACCATCGTAATGATGTTGATGTATGTAGATAGCATGAGCATAAGAACCATTCTGGAATGGATGGAACGATTTTCATACTGCTTTAAGGAATCTATACAGACCTGTATCAATGAACTTCCGGCAGATGAAGAAAGAGCTTTAAGTAAATTAAGAGACTCTGAAACATTCCAGCCATTTAAGCGATTCGTAAACAACCTTCTGATTGTTAACGAACAGGGTATGGAGGCTGCTTTTGACGAAATCGTGCAGGAACGTACAAACGCCATGGAAGATCGAAAAAAGGATAATGAAGAAGTATGTAAGAAAAAAGCAATATACGCAACCATTATTTGTGTGTTGCCACTTGCCTTTGAAATAGCAGCATACATGATATATCCAATGTTCGAATTTGCAAAAAGCATGGAGTCAATGATTAATTTCTAAAACACAGCCAATAATGGCTTGTTTAATAAAAAGAAAAGGAGAGAAAAAAATGAGTAGAGCTATGGAAATAGTTGTAGAGGGATTAGCAGCTATTATTGCAATTGCACTCGTAGTGGTTTGGATTTATACGTCTATAAGAGGAAACATCGACAAGGGCGAACGTGCTAATGCTCAGTTAGACAATTCAACAGAAGCTATGCTGGAAAGTGAGTACACGATTTATGAGGCAAGTGAACGACAGGGAAGTAGCGTGATCAACATTGTCTCAAGGTATGAGCAGGAAGGTACAAAGATCTGCGTAGAAATCGACAACGGATCAGGCACATTCGTAGAGTACTGCTATAAGAAAGATTTGTCTGGAAAAGCAGACGCTAAAATTGTAGATGCAAAAAACAAGTCTGATATGACAACTTACATTAACCCAAAGGCTCCGTTCCTTGGACATGTTGTTCGTGATGAGACAACTGGAACGATTATTGGTTTACAGTTTAAGAACAATGTAAACGGGAATGCTACATTTGACTAAGGGCAAGTAAAAGTAAGAATGATCAGGAAGGAAAAGAGGAATATATACCATGAGAAGAGTTATTGAGATAGTAGTTGAAGTCATTATAGATGCGGTAACCTTTGCACTTGGTATAACATTCCTCTTTTTCCTGTTAAAAAATTCTGAGGAATTAAGAAGCCAAGCAAACGACACGATATCAAGTAAAATAAATGTTACAGATAATCAGACAGTATATGAAAAGGAACCATTTCAGGACACATGTTCTATGGCAAGTGTACTGTATGAAATTAAAGACACGAATCTGAACGTGCAAATCTATATTGGGAATACGGAGATTACCACTGAAATGAGAAAAAAATTCCAAAATTTAAATGATAGTTCTGAAATAAGGGCACATTTAAATGTCGGGTCTACATATAGAAAAGAATACGTTGTAAATACGGATGGAGAAGTCGTTAAGATTGTATATCAAAAATACTAATTCGGAGGTGACAAATTATGATAATGGATCGGATTATTGCAACATTATTGGCCATCATGGTGTTTATTTACGTTCCGCTTGTTTTTGTTGCAGAAAAACAGGAGCAAACTATGGAAACGTATGCTGGAGATGCAGTAGATGAGTTTGTTAATAAAGCGTGTGCTACTGGCATTATTACGCCGACTTCTTATGAGGAGCTGGTTCACCGGCTAGACAGTACCGGTGTATCCTATCGGATCTATTTGGTTCATCAGGAAGAAACAATTGAACCAACGGTTAAGTTAGAGAATGGGGAAAATAAATCACAAATTGGATCCTATGAACAGTATTATCTTGAAAAAAGAAACAAGGAAATACTGGATATTCTTTTTCCAGATCCACCAACAACAGATGATGTTTATTATCGTATGGAAGAAGGAGATTTTTTTAAGGTTGTAATAGAAAATAATTCTCCTACATTCGCAAGAAGATGGAAACAGTTATTCTTAACAAGTATGAATGACACTCCATCTATTATGGTCAGTCGCTCTGGATATGTTGGAAATCATGTACCAAACGAGCCATAAAGAGAGGAGAAGAAACGTTGCGGAACCGCTATATCATTATTATTTGCTTTATATGCTTATTAATCACGTTTTTCTTTCCCTATTGGTTTCATACACAGATTGATACTAAATACGGAATCTTATCAAGGGAATATGAAGAACATCTGCAGAGTGCGGTGAAAGCTGTATCAGAGAGAAATTCAATTCAGGTAGACGATACAGGGACACCATATCTATTTGAAACAGATACTAAAAGACAAGAAGCAGTAAACATATTTTACAAAACATTGGAAGAAGGTTTTAATTATACCTATTCATCCAATCATGCAGATGCTTTAAGACTTAAGGTGCCATGTTTATGCTTAATTGATGGTGATGGTTATTATATTCTGTACAATAATATTTACAAAGATGAAGATGGAAATATTAATCTGGGAGAAACACTGACATCGATCAATACGTGGGCGAGCCCTTCTGACAATAATGAATTCCTGATCCGGTATTACTTGTCAGATTATGTAGAAGTTTTAAGAAATTCAGACGGTCATATTGAAAGAGGGAGTTACAGTAAAGTATATGACAGGTTTGGAAAGCCAGAAGGTTTAAAGCACTTTGCCTCCAAAGAAAATTTTGAGGAATTTAAAAATGATTTTATCATTTCCGAAATTAATTCCAAGGTTAACATGTATATCAATGAGTACAATTATGAAGTAAACCGGATTTCGGAAGGGGCAAGGAGCGAATATGGTATCTATTACCGTTTTGAAATGCCTACCGTTAGTTATGAAGACTGGTGCGGATTAGTAGAACTTCCATCTACAATCGCTTTTCTGCAAGGGCAGCCATTGCAGAATGGAGATGAATTCTTAAATATTTACTCTTTATCAGGAGGCACAATTATTGAAAAGAAAATCTATTACTGTAATGAAGTAAATGGCGAAAAACTATATCATAGACCGAATTGTTCCCATGCAAGTTTAGATGATATACATTTTTTAACAAAAAAGGATTGTGCAAAAGCCGGATATTTCCCATGTCCGGACTGTGAACCTTAAAGAAACCCATCAATATTGATTGTACGGAAAGGGGAAAGTCAGATACGAGGTCTGCCGGGGAGAAAGATGAAGCAATCTTATCTATATATGTTATCTAATATGATGCCATGCCAGTTAGAAAAGGAATTAAAAAAATGGGAACAAAAGGCAAAACTTAATCCTGATATAGCAGAGAATCGTGAAGCGATTCTCTGTATTGAAGGGTTGATTAAAAAAAAGAGGGCATTTATTGAAACAAAAATACACGAAATGTGATTATATTGTTGCATAATACACCAATAGTAGTTTACGATGAAAACATCTAGGAGGGAAAGATATGAGATTCACATTAAACAAATTTTTTAGCAGTAGACAATGGAAGATTATTATTACGATTTTATTTGTTGGAATCGTATTTGCGGCTGTGCTATATGCACTTGTATATATGGCAAACGGTCCTCTGAACGTATCAAAAAAAGAGGATACTCCACAGAATTATGGAAATGGACTTACACTACAGGATACGGAAAGTATTCGTAGTAGAAATAACGAGAGCACAATGAAAGTCGCAATTCTAAATAAAGATGGCGAAGTAGAAGCAGAATCTGGAGATTATGCAGATCTGAATACTGCATCAGCAGTTACCAATGATGAATTAGAAAAGCTGCGCGATGAACAGATTGAATCCATTCTGGCAGAAAATGGACTTTCTATGTATGATTTTGTGAATTATAAAGATAAAATAGCTGATTCCGTGCTTGCACAGATTCAAAAGGTATTGGATGAATATGATAAAAAAATGGATGTTGTTATTGCTAACCAGGGAGTTAACGGCAAGGACGGTAAGGACGGCAAACAAGGTATTGCCGGTAAGGATGGTAAGGATGGTAAAGATGGTAAAGATGGTGCAACCGGTAAGACTGGCGCAACTGGTAAAACAGGTGCTACTGGTGCAACCGGTAAAGCCGGAATAAATGGTAAAGACGGCAAAGATGGTGTTAAAGGTAAGGATGGCGTAGATGGTAAAGATGGTATTAATGGAATAGATGGAATAGACGGTAAAAATGTCTTTATTAAATATGCAGAAGACGCTAATGGTACAGGAATGACAGACACACCAAATGACAAAACGAAATACATGGGGACTTATAGTGGTTCAACAGAGCCTACATCGGCAACTTCGTATTCCTGGACGCAATACAGAGATTTAATCGTCTCTTTTGATGAAAGTACAAATACGTTGTTAATACATTAAGTATGGAAAGGAGATTTCAGTCAACTACCCCCCCCTTAAAGGCAGTGGGCTTGAAAAAGCCCATAGTTGACTAGCCTAAGTTCTACGAGAACTACGTTAAGGGAGAATATATAGTTACCTGCAGATGTAATACCTAGTCTGCAGCTCTAAGGTCTGTGATTAAACAGCTCTGAGTGGTAGGAGCAGTGTTGCAGATATAAAACCTCCCATTAACATTGGCGAAGGTATCATTACAGAGGTTTATACCTCTGAGTTATGTGATTCAGTTCACAGGAAAGGAGTGCCGTATGGTATATGTTATAAGTAAAGACGGACAGCCTCTTATGCCGACCAAACGGTACGGAAAAGTAAGGCATCTTTTAAAAGATGGAAAAGCAAAAATGATTAACCGCTGTCCGTTTACCATACAATTGCTGTATGACAACACAGAGTACGTTCAGCCGATAAGCCCCGGTATTGATGCAGGCAGTAAACATATCGGAGTATCTGCAACAACGGAAACTAACGTCTTATACGAAGTTGATGTAGAGTTACGAAATGACATCGTGGATCTGCTCTCTGCGAGGAGGCAGAACCGCAGGGCAAGGCGAAACCGCAAGACCAGATACCGTAAGCCACGTTTTAACAACCGCACGAGAAAAGAAGAATGGCTTGCACCATCAGTCAATCAAAAAGTTGAAACACATCTGACCGTAGTGGGTAAGGTATGCCGTATGCTGCCGGTCACAAATATTGTAGTCGAAACAGCGTCCTTTGACATCCAAAAGATCAAAACCCCGGATATTGAAGGTACCGGCTATCAACAGGGAGAGCGGCTAAACTTTTGGAATGTCCGAGAGTATGTATTGTTCCGTGACGGACACAAATGCCAATGCTGTAAAGGCAGATCAAAAGATCCCGTTCTCAATGTACATCACATTGAAAGCCGTAAGACCGGCGGTGATGCTCCAAACAATCTGATCACATTGTGTGAAACCTGTCACAAAGGATACCACAAAGGAACGGTGCAGCTGCCAAAGACTATACATCGAGGAATGAGATTTCAGGATGCTGCTTTTATGGGGATCATGCGGTGGAACTTTTATAACAAATTGAAAGCAAAGTATTCCAATGTGTCCATGACATATGGATACATCACAAAGAATATACGCATCCAAAGAGGATTGCCAAAAGAACATTATATAGATGCCCGCTGTATCAGTGGACATCCGGACGCAGAATCAGATGGAACGTTCTATTATCAGAAAAAAGTACGCTGCCATAATAGACAGATACATAAGAATTCTATCCTAAAAGGTGGCATCCGTAAACGCAATCAGGCAGAGTACAAAGTAAAGGGCTTTCGTTTGTTTGACAAGGCAGCTTACCAAAAGAACGTCTATTTCATTTTTGGCAGACGAACAAGCGGATTCTTTGATATCAGAACTCTGGATGGAGAAAAAGTAAACAAGGGTAGTGTGAGTTACAGAAAGCTTAAGTTTCTTGATGTACCTCACAGCTACCTAACAGAATTAAGAAAGGCATGATCGTTATAGGAGGCCCCTCCCACCGCCTAAAGGCAGCGGGTTTCCGCCTGTGATGATTGGAAAGGTGGTTTTATGAAGAAACAACTGATGAAAACAATAATTGCAATAGTTGCTGCTTCAGCAGTGGCTGTTCTTGCTATTGTAACAAGTGTTAATGCTGCCTACAGTAAAAGGATCAATGTTTCGCAGCAGGAATTGGCTGATAGCATAACAAAAGATGTTTATACATATTTGACAGATTATGTAAGTGCCGCCCCAACATCTTCTGAGATAACCGATCTTCAATTAAGAGTATCTTCATTGGAAAATGAATCAAATCAGAATGATGTATTGGCATCTACGCTTACGGATGCGCAGATACAAGCAATTATCAATTCTGTTAACAATCAGGTTCAGCCAGCTTTAATGAAAGAGATCACTTCAAAATTTTCTACTCTGAAAAAAGAAACCATTACTGAAATGGAAAGTAACCTGGAGACAGAAGTCAAAGAGATTCTGAAAGACACACCGGTTTCTGATGAGCAGCTTAAAAATATCACTAACAGCGTGGAAGTTATTGTGGAAGCAAATATTTTAAAGAAAGTACAGGAGGATTATAAGGCACTGGATAGTTCTCTTAAAACGCTGCAAGCGAATATTGAAGAAAAGTTAAATGAAATCAGCAAAACGCTTTCCAATTATGAAGAACGGATTGCAAAACTGGAGAATGTAACCAATACAATGAGTGAAACGGTAACGAAGTACAATACCAGTTCACAAAATAATACAGAACAGCTTGAAAAATCACTGGCAGCTCTTCAAAACAGCTATTCCCAGTACATACAGACAGCCTTAACAATTACCAATATCGTTACGGATCTGACAACTATTCCGGAAGATGGAAAAGTTTTATCTGCAAAAGCTGGATACGACATTATGCAGCGAATAAATTCTTTAAGCACATCCTTATCTAAGGATTTAGAGGTAAGAGTAGAAACTTTGGAAAATCGGATTGATGTAGTGCAGGCAGAATTACAGGATAATATAAATGCACTGGAATCAAAAACAGCTTCCAAGGCATTACTTACGTCTGTTCAGGAAGCTTTACAGAACGCAATCAGTAAAGAAGGAGAAGAAAGAGAGTCCGCGATTCAGGATGCGATGAATGAATTGGATAAAGCAATTGCAGATGCAAGGGGTAAAACGGATGCTGAATCTGTTGCAAGAGCAGAAGCTTTAGAATCTCTAAAAACGAATCTACAAAACTCCATAACAGAGGCGGGAAAGGATACCGAAGCAGTTGCTTCTGCGTTGGAAACAGCCAAGTCTTCAATGGATACGCAGATCAGCAATATTAGTAATGAAATAGCTAGTTTAAATAATAATATTACAGAAATCAAGAGCCAGCTTCAAAAGCATGACAGCGCGATTTCTGATATACAGTCTTCATTGGAAGATAATGTAAACGCATTAAATGATTCCATTAATGATATAGCCGATCATGAATCTAGAATACAGACACAGGAAACTATAACGGCGAGCCAGTCCACAGCAATTAATAATGCGAAAAAGGATATTCAGAACAATCAGGATGCAATTTCATCTGCAAATAAGGAGATAACGGCAGCTCAAGGAGATATCAGCAATTTGCAGTCTGAAAAGGATGCCATTAATTCTGTTTTGACATCCATGAATAACCTTCAGAATAGTATTGACAGTTGTTCTTCAGAGGACCTGGATACCTACATATCCAACCTAACGACATTAAAGGGCAGTTTGAGTAATGCCGGTGATATAGCACAAGTAGATGCAGTAATCCAACAGATTAAAAATCTGAAAACAGTAAAGGCTTCTGCATCAAGTACGGCAACCGATTTGGCAAATACAAAAACATCCTTAAATAAATCCATTACAGATGCATCGAATAGCCTGTCTGGACGGATTACGACATTAGAGAGAGAGTTGGCTACCGCAAATGGAAAGATAACACAAGCAGAGTCAGATATAAAGAAAGCGAATCAAAATATTCAAGATGCCAATACAAACATACAGAATAATACAGATGCAATTAATGATCTTAAAAATAAGAAAAACGCAGAAGTGGTAAATGGTAATCTTGTTATTTATGTGAATTAAGGAGAGGGCTATGAAAAAAAGAAAGATTAGTGTCAATACAGCATGTTTTATATTAGCAGGCATTATTGCAGTTGCCGTACCTTGCTCACATGTAATTGCTGATTCTATCAGTACAAGTCAACGTGCAGACAGTGGACTAAAAAGCACTGGCAACGTTGAATATGCTTCTTCTACAGGCGGAACAAGTAAAGTGGCTTTTGCAATATCAGATCTGTATTATCTTGAAAACAGAATTGAAGATGAATTGAAAGTAATATGCCAATAAAAGGGAGGATATGAGTATGAAGAAAATTTTTGAAGAAAATGGATTATTAAGCGGTAAGAGAGTATTAGCAGCAACATTAGTTATGGTGCTGTTATCAAGTATGACATTCTTTTCAGCGGCGGCCGGTCATACATGGAAGTCACAGGGAAATGTAGAGGCAATAAAATCAGACGGTTCTAAAACGGTTGTATTTGATAAAAGTGACTTAGATTATCTGGATGGTAGAATTGACGCTATTGAAGCTGATGTTTCTACCGGAAAGGAAAATTTAGCGAATGCATTAAATCCGCTTGGTACAAATCCTAGTTTAGGTACGCCATTATCCGGTACATCTACTTTTAATGAGCTTATGGAGGCAATTAATCATTCACAGGCTATTCCTGATAAGACCATTGGGGAGAGTGTTTCTATAGCGACAGAGGACTACGAATTAGCATCCAAAGTTACCGGGCAAACGATCAATTCCGACACAAAAATAAGTGCAGCAACAGCAGATAATTTATCGCTTGGAACTTCCGCATGGGTCGATGGATCCTTATTAATAGGGACAGGTGCGGATAATAAAAATTATTACGAACAAGCTTATACTCAAGGAATAGCTGACGGTCTCTCTAAAGTAAACGTTAGTTATGTGTATCACAAGCATATCGATGGTAATGGAAACCTGAGCAGTTCTGTCTTATATACAACCACAGATCCTGGCGGCTGTTATGTATCTGCAGGACATACTCATAACAAAACCGGAACTTGTGGTACAGCTTACAGCTACCAATCTCATGATGCATGGGGACGAATTACAGATAACTATTCAGGATCTGCAGCACATCAGGTATGTAAGGGGTGTGGACGTGGTGGATACAGTTGGGATAATTTTAATTGGGGAGCGCAATGTCCAACACCTGTCGGATCCTATTATACATGTGGAAATCAAATTAATACTTGGAAAATCGGCTGTGGAAAAACAGAAAATTCCATTGAACAGGCAATTATTCATTTCAATTAAGCAAATATATAGCACATTAATATATTAGCCACGTTTCGGCCGCTCCACATGCCGAAATATATGGGTCATCCTATAAGCATGTAAGACATATTATAAAGCAGATACCAACAAGAGTGTACAAATCGCTTTACTCGCAAAAAATACCAAAGGTCGCTAATCGCTTCCAATGGTATTTTTTGCTCATTCGCGATTTATGCATTCTTGTCTAACAAGATATACCAGCGGAGCAGGTACCACTGCGTGCCTTATCTTGCCAAAGGTGCAAGCACCTCTGGACTCCATTTTATTTTCGTGCAAGCACTCAAATAAAAAGGGGTCTAATTCGACCCCTACAACATTTTACGCCCTTCCCGTGGGCGTAAAATGTTTACCACTGACTATCGCCACGTAAGATTAAAAATTATTACGAATACGGACGCACCGTAAAACCCATCCTTGTGAAAGTGGGAAGCGGATCCGTAGACATAAAACAATTCACAGATAAATGGCCAGAATTAACAAATGATAATTTTATAGTAGAAATTACTGGTTTTTTTGATGGAAATATATATGCAAGTTCCGGCTATGCTCGAATAGATGGATCAAATTGTAGCAAATCTTATAATGCATCTAATGGAATATTAAGTTTTTACGGAGGCTCTTTTACTATAAGCTATGGTAGCGGCAGCACATCGACAATTGCAAATGTCGTAAGAGTATGGTTGATTTTATAAAATCAACCATACATCAATATTCATCGACATACTTCGATTAGTACCAGGAGAATAATATAATCCGCTTACAGTCATGTTTCTTTGTAAAATCGGAGCAGAAATTAACTATTTAAGAAAAATAACCATTATGTATAAGATTTTATGAAACACATAGTTAATTGCCCATCGGTTCTTATCTCTGACCATTTTATGATTACATCTAACGTATTGTCGATTGGTGTGATTATATATGCTGTATTATCATCCGACAATGTATAAGTTCCATTTGTAATTTCTGATATTGAAAAGTAGGTGTTATTAAGTTTCATACGGGATATTGTAAATGTTTTACATCCATTTGGAGCAAATGTAACGTTACCGCCCAGCACACGAACATAATGACCAGCACCGGTGATATGTCCAACGCCAATAATACTATCAACAATATAAGGACAAGCTCGGTCGTAATAATTTTTAATATACGGATTATAAAAATTATTACAATCTGGGATATACAAATGGAATGGCAAAAGTAGACAATGCATCCATCATTTATACATATCATTCACATAAAGGAACTGTTCAAGGTGGTGGTGAATGTTACACTCCGTTATATAGAGTTCATACACATTCAGGAAGTTGCTATTCAACCGTTAATAGCACATGCACATGTTCAGCTTATGCCGGGCAATGGATAAACGATACAATATTTCGATGCAGGGTATGTGGGCATGCAGGCCATGGCCCTGGTGGAACATGCGGGGCTGCAACAACATCAACTGTATTATCCTGCGGTAAAGCCGAAGGGACAAGGTATCAGTCAGAAGGTCTTGAAACTTATGTTTTATCCTGTGGGAAAACAGAGTCTACCATTGAAACAGCAACTATCCATTTCAATTAAGCAAATATATAGCACATTAATATATTAGCCACGT
>OGMF01000724.1_pt1 | contig 35799 bp, 18 predicted proteins | sample 1572921 | NCBI WGS metagenome assembly OGMF01 (sample SAMEA2581919, study PRJEB24529) | metagenome | biome: Human gut stool | place: China | collected 2011 | reverse complement strand
AGTCGGTCATAACCATTCCGCCGAAGCCCCATTCTCCACGGAGAATGTTTGTTATAAGGTCATAATTTTCCGATGTGTGAACACCGTTCATCTTGTTGTAAGAAGTCATGACAGTCCACGGGTCGGCTTCCTTAACGCAGATTTCAAAGCCTTTGATATAGATTTCGCGAAGCGCCCTTTCCGAAACGATGGAATCGCTGTTCATTCGGTTGACTTCCTTATTGTTGCAGACAAAATGCTTGATGGCGCATGCAATTCCGTGCGACTGTATTCCGCGCACCTTTGCGGCTGCCATTTTGCCGGAAATCAGCGGGTCTTCCGAGAAATACTCAAAGTTTCTTCCGCAGAGCGGACTTCTGTGAATATTCATCGCGGGCGTCAGCCAGATTGAAAGGTTGTTTTCTTTCATTTCAAGCGCGCCGCAGCTTCCGATTTCGTGCATAAGCCCGGTGTCCCATGTGCAGGCAATCAGCGTTGCGCACGGCCATGCGGTCGTTCTCACACCGCGGTCAGCGTGTATTCTCACGCCGGCAGGCCCGTCGGCTGTCATCGCGCACGGAATGTCAAGCTCGCTGTTTGAGCTTCCGCCGATACCGCCTGTGTTTGCAACACCGGTGTTCGGCTTGCCGCCGAGAAGCTCAATGAGCTCATCCTCGGTCATCTGCGCGATAAATTCATCAAGCGACGCTTTTCCCTTGTAAACATCGGGAAAGGGAATAGCCTGTTCGGGCTTTTTTGAAGCAACGGGGGCGATGGGCGCATAATTAAACGGCTTTCTTTCGGTAACGGGGAGCGGCTCGTAAGTTCCGTCGCTGCAAAGACGCTTTTCAAGCCTATATGCAGGAGTTTGGCACGACAGCTGCTCCGTGATGATATAATCATCGTTTACAACATACTCATATTCCGTTTTTACAGTGTCGCGCACGGAGGTGCCGACATGGATTTCATAAACGCCCTTTTCAAGAATGTATGCCGAGGGCGCAACCTTGCCCATATCATCGTAGCTTGCCATTGAAGCTATCTCAAAGCTCAGAATCAGCTTTTGCGATTCGTTCGGCGCAAGCAGCTTTGTTTTTGCAAATGCCTTAAGCTCGCGCGCAGGCTTGCCGAGCTTGCCCTGCGGCGCCGATGTATAAACCTGAATAACCTCTTTGCCGGCATATTTCCCGGTGTTTTTAACGTCGAGCGTTACAAAGATTGTCTTTCCGTCGTCCATGGCATGAACATTATCAAGCGCAAAGCTTGTGTATGAAAGTCCGAACCCGAACGGGTAACACACTCTTTCAGCCGCTTTGGGAATTGTTTCAAAGTAACGGTAGCCGACATAAATATCATCGTAATATTTTATGTAATCATCCGATTCGTTAAACGTTGCTGAGGAGGGGTAGTCGTCAAAGCTTTTTGCGAAGGTATCGACAAGGTGACCGGAGGGGTTCACATCACCGCAAAGCACGTCGGCAATCGCAAGACCGCCCTCCATGCCGCCGTTCGATGCAAAAATCGCCGCGCCGATACTATCGTTATCCTTAAACCATTCGGTGTCAACAATGCCGCCGACATTGAGAACAACGGCAACGTTTTTAAAGCGCTTGCACACCTCTTTGACCATTTTTTCCTCGGTTTCGCTGAGATAAAAATCGCCCTTGCTGCTTGAACGGTCCCAGCCCTCGCCCGAAAAGCGGCAGATTGTGATGATTGCCGTGTCGGTAAAAGCCGCGGCGGAATCGTAAAGCGAATCGTGAACAATCGGCTCGGCGAACAAGCCGGGTTCAAATGCGGGATCGCCGTTGAACATAACATCATTTTCCCCGAGTGTGGTTTCGCTGCGCGCCGTTTCAAGGCTGTCGGAAACATAGTCTGCATAAAATGCCGAAATAGCATTGTAAACACGCAGCTTTTCTTCCTTTTCCTTAACCTTCAGACCATCGTATATATTGCGTATATATCGGCTGTAAACATTTCCGCTGCCGCCGCCGCCCTTAACATAATCAATCTGCGCTTTCCCGAAAACAGCGACCTTTGCACCCTTTTTAAGCGGCAGAATACCGTTGTTTTTCAAAAGCACGATTCCCTCACCCGATGCCCTGCGCGAAAGAGCAATATGCTCCGTGCACGAGGTTACGGCTTTTCCGTCCGTTCCGAGCGGAACAGCAGGCTGATATTTTATCCTTGCCCATTTGTCCATTTTTCGTTCTCCTTTGCAGTTTATTGTTTAATTTACTTGAATTATACGACAGTAAATGATATAATTCAAGACATAAAACAGTTATTTTCGGACAAAAATTGCACAGGAGGAGCTTTATGGCGCTGAAAAGAGATTTTTTTTACGAGAACAGGGAAAATGAAATATTCTCCGCAAGGGTGCTTGCGTTCAACGCGCATCTGCATGAAAAGGTTGAGCTGGTGTATATGCTGAGCGGAAGCAGCATGGCGGCAGTGAACGGGCGCGAGTTTGTTATAGGGGAGAGGGATTTCCTTATTGTGCTGCCGAACTGCGTGCATTGCTATTACAATGATTCGCCGGGAAATAACCCGATTGTTGCCATAATATCGGCGGAGAGTGTGCCCGAGCTTCGGGCGGAGCTGACGCAGAAAAGCGCTCCGACCCCCGTCGGTCATGACGAAAGCGGGGAAATCGGGCGCTTGCTTGAAAGTGCGGTACATTGCGGCGGAAAATATGCCGAAGAAAAAAGGCGCGGACTTTTGCTTGCCGCGCTTGCGATGATGCTTGAAAAAATTGAACTGACGGAGGAAAAAAACAGCTTCGGGGGCTCGGTTGCCGATATCCTTGAATATTGCGAAAAAAATTTCAGAAACGATATAACAGCCGAGCAAATGGCAAGGGAGCTGCACCTCGGAAAAACATATATTTCGCGTCTGTTCGGGAAAAAGCTTCGGATGAGCTTTCGCAGCTATATAAATTCCCTGCGGCTTGCCGAGGCTGTGAAGCTGCTTGAGCAGAGCGACATGAGCATGACGGAAATCGCGTCCGAATCAGGCTTTGAAACCATCAGAACGTTTAACCGCTGCTTTAAAAACCGGCTCGGCATGACGCCGCTTGAATACAAAAAATCGTCACGAATGAAGTGAACGGACGTATTCCTTCGGCGACATTCCCTTTATCCGCCTGAATATTTTTATGAAATAACTCAAATCGTTAAAACCGCAGCTGTATGCGGTTTCCGTAACGCCGATGTTTTCGGAAAGCATTTCACAGGCGATGTTTATTCTGTAGGTATTAATATAGTCAAAGGGTGTTTTCTGCGTCATCTGCTTGAAAAAGCGGCAGAAGTAATTCGGCGACATTCCGCAGCTTTCCGCAAGCTCGGAAAGGGTGAACTGTGTGCTGTAGTTTTCCTCAATCAGCGTGAGTGCAGATTTGATTTTTTCAAATTTACCGTTTTTCGGCAGGTGTGCGCCGATACCGCGGCTTTCTGCCGCAATCTCGGCAAGAAGAGAATATATGCCGCTCAGAAAACGAAATTCAAATCCGTTTCCGCGGTCGGAAAGCGCAGCGAAAACACCGTCAACCGTTTCATTGTTTTTGTAAAACACGCTTTGCGTGACGCAGCCTTTAACAATTGCTCTGCACTGACGGCTCACATAAATAAGACTCGGAGAAAAAACAATACATTCGTAAACGCAGCCGAATGCCGCCGCTCCGTGCACAATGCCGCCGGGAATCAAAACGGCGTTGCCGCCTGAAAAGTCATATTCGTTTTCATTGAGATAAAGCGTAATATTTCCCGAAAGAACGCGGATAAGCTCAAATTCCCTGTGCCAGTGCATCTGCATCTGATAGCGCGGATGGGCGGAATCAATGTGATAAAGCTCGGCTTGGAAATCGGGCGTGCCGCGCTGCATCGCTTCATGATATGAAGAACCGTTCATTTTTCATCAACCTCACATTCGCGCAGCGTTGTTTCACCGTATATTTTATAAACCGTTTCCCTGTTCGGAATATCCGTGCCGCTCTCGGTGCAGGCTGCCGTTCCGCACGCGGCGGCAAAGCGCGCACATTCCGAAAGCTTCGCTCCGCGCGAATATGCCCCGATAAATCCGGCAACGGCGCTGTCGCCGGCGCCTATCGTGGATTTGACCGAAACCTGCGGAACTTCAATCCGAAGCAGCTTCCCTCCGCCCGAAAAAACGCAGCCGCGCTCCCCGAGCGATAGCATAACGTTCGCAATGCCGCTTCTGTGCAGCATTTCGGCACAGCGCAGCTCGTCTTCGGGGGAGGAAATGCGCCGAAGGCTTGCCAGCTCCTGCTCATTCGGCTTAATAAACCAAGGCTTTAGTCTTATAAGCTCCTCTGCGGAAAAGGAATTTGAATCGAGCGATAAAAGCGCGCCGCTGTTTTGAAGCCTTTCAAAAAATTTCAGTACCGCATTTTTTTCGGCGCCGCACGGCAGTCTGCCTGAAAAAGCAACGATTGCGCCGCTTACGGAGCGGCTGAGGATATAATCGCTAACCTCGGAAAAAAGCTTCGGACTTACCGAAAAGCTGTCCGCACTTATGCGCGTTTCCTTTTTTCCCGGCGAATGAACGGTTATATTCTCGCGGATTGCTCCGTTTGTATAAAACTTTTTGCAGCGGTAATTTTTCAGGTATTCTTCAAAGTAAGCTGCGTTTTCACGCCCCAGGACAATGCACGCCTCATTTGAAACGGATAATTCATTGAGCATTTTCGAAATGTTTATCCCCTTGCCGCCGCAGCTGCGCGAAACGGCTTCGGCATAGTTTTCGGCAAACGGAACAAAATCCGTTACCGTGCAATGTATGTCATAAGCAGGATTTAACGTCACTGTGATTATATTCATGATTCAACCCCCTCAAAATGAACAAGCGCTTTAACCGAACGGGCATATTCCGCAGGGCTCATGCCCGTGTGCTTTTTGAAGCTTCCGGAAAAGTAGAAAACCGTGCTGTATCCCAAAAGCTCGGAAATTCCCGTAATGTTATAGTTGTTTTCGCGCAGATATTCCTTTGCCTTTTCAATCTTAAGCCGGTTAAAGTATTCAATAACTCCGCAGCCGGCAATTTCGCGGAAGAGCTTTTTTAACGACGGCACGCTTATATTAACCGCGGCGGCAACATCGGATATATAAAGCTTTTCCGAGAGATGCGCGTCCATAAAATCGGCAGCGGCGGCAAAGGTTGAATTGTCGCCGATGTATCGGACGGACGGCTGCGCACCCGAACGCGGACGGTGAAAGAAGCCGATAAGAAATTCCGTCAGATAAAGGCGTATAAGCTGCTGCGAGCATTCACTTCCGCTGCGGACGATAAGTTTTTCGGTATAAAAATCGTCAAGCGGCGAGGAAAATGCCGCAATACTTTCATTTATGATTTTTGAAAGCAGAATTTTCTGAAAATTGCCGACTTTCATTACGGCAGAGGTAAAAAAATCCTCGTATTTCCCATGCATGGAAAAGGAAATAATAACAACGTTTGCCGCATGCCTTCCGTTGGCTTTTATGTTGTGCCATTCGTTCGGACTGTGAAAAATTATTTCACCGCGGTGCAGCGGCGTTTCTCCGCGCTTTGTAATGGCAGTGATTTCTCCCTTGTCAACATAGACAAGCTCCCAGAAATCGTGGCTTTCGCCGCTGAATATAAAGTCCTTGTTATATTCGAAATAATGTACCGTTACGATTGAATCAACGCTTATTGCTTCTTCCATAACGGTTTTCTGATATGCCATGCGCATCACCTCGCTAATTAATTATAATGTATTTATCCGATTTTGTAAATAGTTTATCTTATTTTGTATGGAAATTAATCAAAAGCAGTGATATTCTTATGTTAAGAGAGGGGTGCGGCGGCAATGAAAGCGCTTACAAACGGCATAATCGTAACGGAAAATCAAATGGTATACGGGAAAACGCTGGTTTATGATGATATAATAACGGAGATAACGTCGGATTTTGAGCCGTCGGAGGCGGATGAGGTGACGGACGTCTGCGGAAATATGATTACAGCGGGGCTTGTCGATTTGCATATTCACGGGTACGCAGGGTTTGACACATCGGACGGAAGCCCGGAGGACATAAAGAAAATGGCGCTTCTGCTCGCGCAGAACGGCGTTACCTCGTGGTGCCCCACAACGATGACCGTTTCGCAGCCCGAAATTTTGAAAGCGTTTGACGCCGTTCGCGCGGCAAAGAGCGACATTGAAAGCGGCGCGGCACATGGTGCGCGGATTCTCGGCGTGAACTGTGAGGGACCGTTTATTTCCCCGAACAAAAAAGGTGCGCAGGACGGAAAATATATTCTGCCGCCGAGCGCCGATTTCGTGATAAAAAACAGCGATATAATAAAGCTTGTGACTATTGCCCCCGAAATGGACGATAATTGCCGCGAGATAAAGAAAATTGCCGAAAGCACGGATGTTGTAATATCGATGGGGCATACGGAGGCAACGCTTGAACAGGCGCGACTTGCAATTGAAAGCGGTGCGCGCCATGTAACACATCTTTACAACGCAATGCCGCACCTTGACCACCGTGCGCCGGGACTTATCGGAGCGGTTATGACGGACAGGCGCGTGAGCTGCGAAATGATTGCCGACACGTTTCATATAAACCCCGCGCTTTTTGAGATGACGGCGCAGCTTAAAGGCGATAAGCTTGTGCTTATAACGGATTGCATGCGTGCCGGCGGCATGCCGGACGGAAGCTACACTCTCGGCGGTCAGCCCGTCACTGTGCACGGCGTTGAATGCCGGCTTGAGGACGGAACGATTGCCGGAAGCGTGCTTAAGCTTAACTGCGCGGTGCGCAATCTGAAAAACAACACAAGGCTTCCGCTGTGGAAAGCAATTAACGCAGCGTCACTCAATGCTGCCGATTCGATAGGGGAAAGCGGTCGCATCGGAAGTATAGCAAAAGGAAAATATGCCGATTTTGCCGTTATGGATAAGGACTTTAACGTTAAGATGACGGTTGTCGGCGGTGAAACCGTTTATAATATATTGCAGGACTGATTCAGAGTAAAACAAAAGGCTGCGGCAAAATGAAATCAAATTTTGCCGCAGCCTTTTGCTAAATTTTTATTCCTTTGTAACTCCGAGGAATACTTTTTCTCCGTTTATATTCCACTCCTTGGAATTATCGCATTTCTTTCCGTCAAATATATTGGCTGCAAGAACCTCGTCCTTGATTTCGTCTGCATTATTATTGACGATTGCGCTGATTTTTTCGTTTCCGTCAACGTAAACGCTGATGTGGTCCATAACCTCAAAGCCCGAATCCTTGCGCATTGTCTGAAGCTTGCTGATGATTTCGCGGACAAAGCCCTCTTCGATAAGCTCATCGGAAAGCCTTGTGTCGAGAACGACCGTTATTCCGAAATCGCTTTCGGACGCAAAGCCCTCAACCTGCGCCGCGTCAATAAGCAGATCCTCGCGCGTGAGCTCAACCGTTTCGCCGTCACATTCAAATGTGAGGGCGCCCTTTGAATCAAGCTCATCCATTGCGGCATTTCCATCGAGCTCCGAAAGATATGTGCGGATTGCGCCGAGGTGCTTTCCGTACTTCGGGCCGACAGTCTTAAGCTGCGGCTTAAAGCTGTAGGTTGTGCATGCGCGCACGTTATCGGTGAACTCAACGTCCTTGATATTCAGCTCATCTGCGATGATGTCTTTATAGAAGCCGTCCAGCTCATGCTCCGCCTTGACATACATTTTGCCTATCGGCTGACGGTTTTTGATATTTGCCGCATTTCTGCATGCGCGCCCGAGAACAACAATGTCAAGAACCTCTTCCATTTTATCCTCAAGCTGCTTATCAATTTTCGTTTCGTCGTATTTCGGGAAATCGCACAGATGAACGCTTATCGGAGCGTTTTTGTCAATGCTGCAAACAAGGTTTCTGTAAATATCCTCCGTCATGAAAGGAATCATCGGCGCTGCAACCTTTGCAAGCGTTACAAGCGCGGTGTAAAGCGTCATATATGCATTGATTTTATCCTGCGTCATTTCCTTGCCCCAGAAGCGTTCGCGGCTGCGGCGGACATACCAGTTGCTCAGCTCGTCGGTAAATTCCTGAATGCTTCTCGCCGTCTCCGTTATCTTATAAGCGGCAAGATTTTCGTCAACCGTTTTAACCAGTGTGTTCAGCTTGGAAATAAGCCATTTATCCATAACGCTCAGGCTGTCGAAATCAAGAGTGTGCTTCGTTGCGTCAAATTCGTCAATATTTGCATAAAGCACGAAGAACGCATATGTGTTCCAAAGCGTGCCCATAAATTTGCGCTGACCCTCCGAAACCGCCTTGTCATGGAATCTGTTCGGAAGCCACGGCGCGCTGTTCGAATAGAAATACCAGCGGATTGCGTCAGCGCCGTGCTTTTCAAGCGCGTCAAACGGGTCAACGGCGTTGCCTTTTGATTTGGACATCTTCTGACCGTTTTCATCCTGAACGTGACCGAGAACGATAACGTTCTTATAAGGCGCTTTATTAAAGATAAGCGTTGAAATCGCAAGAAGGGAATAGAACCAGCCGCGCGTTTGGTCAACGGCTTCACTGATGAAGTCCGCAGGGAAATTCTCCTTGAATATTTCCTCATTTTCAAAGGGATAATGCCACTGTGCAAAGGGCATTGAACCGGAATCAAACCAGCAGTCGATAACCTCCTTGGTACGATGCATTGTTCCGCCGCACTCGGGGCATTTGATTGTCACTTCGTCTATATACGGGCGGTGAAGCTCAATGTTTTCCGGGCAGTTTCCGGACATTTCGCGCAGCTCGGCAATCGAGCCTATGCTGTGGCGGTGACCGCAGTCACAAATCCAGATGTTGAGCGGTGTTCCCCAGTAACGGTCACGGCTTACGCCCCAATCCTGAACGTTTTTCAGCCAATCGCCGAAGCGCCCTTTTCCGATGCTTGCCGGAATCCAGTTGATTGTGTCGTTGTTTCTGATAAGGTCATCGCGCACAGCCGTCATTTTTATAAACCATGAATCGCGCGCATAGTATATGAGCGGCGTGTCGCAGCGCCAGCAGAACGGGTACGAATGTTCAAACGGAAGCGCGGCATATAAAAGACCGTTCTCGGACAAGGTTCTGAAAACCTCTTTGTCGGCATCCTTGCAGAACATTCCCGCCCAGGGCGTTTCTTTTGTCATTTCACCCTTTGAATCAACAAGCTGAACAAAGGGAAGGTCATAATTTCTGCCAACGCGTGAGTCGTCCTCACCGAATGCAGGCGCAATATGAACAATTCCCGTGCCGTCCGTAAGCGTTACATAATCATCGCACACAACATAATAAGCCTTTTTATCGGGATGAACAAAATCAAACAGCGGAACATATTCCGTATACTCAAGCTCTTTTCCTGTGTATTCTGCAAGAACGGTGTAATCCCCCTCGATAACCGACGGAATAAGCGCCTCCGCAAGGACGTAAATATTGCCCTCGTTATTGATTTTAACGTATTTTTCGTTCGGATTCACGCAGAGAGCAACGTTTGACGGGAGCGTCCACGGCGTTGTTGTCCATGCAAGGAAATATTCATCCTCTGTTCCTTTTATACGGAATTTGGCAATGGCGCTCTTTTCCTTAACGTCCTTATACCCCTGCGCAACCTCATGACTTGAAAGGGGCGTTCCGCAGCGCGGGCAGTAAGGCACAATTTTGTATCCTTTGTAAAGAAGACCCTTTTCCCAAATCTTTTTCAGCGCCCACCATTCGGATTCAATAAAGTTATTATCGTAGGTAACATAAGGGTTGTCCATATCTGCCCAAAAGCCGACGGTCTGTGAAAAGTTTTCCCACATGCCTTTATATTTCCAAACGCTTTCCTTGCACTTTTTGATGAACGGTTCAAGTCCGTACTGTTCAATCTGCTCCTTTCCGTCCAGCCCGAGAAGCTTTTCAACCTCAAGCTCAACGGGCAGTCCGTGTGTGTCCCAGCCTGCCTTGCGGATAACCTTGCTTCCCTTCATCGCATGGTAACGCGGAATCATGTCCTTGATAACGCGCGTCAGAACATGCCCGATGTGCGGCTTTCCGTTCGCCGTCGGCGGACCGTCGTAAAACGTGTAGCAAGCTCCGCCGTCACGGTCTTCAATGCTCTTTTCGAAGATTTTGTTGTCGCGCCAGAACTTCCCGATTTTCTTCTCGCGTTCAACAAAGTTCAGATTTGTGTCAACCTTATTATACATATTAAAACCTCCCGATTATAATTTCCGTGATAAAAACAAAAGCAGTCTCACCCCACCAATATAGGACGAAACTGCCAAACCACCTAATCAGCATACAGACATATGCGTTCCCTTAACGGAGAAACTGCCCGGCGCCGATTACTGATGCTTTCACTGGCGCGGCTCGGAAGTGATTTTCAGCACAGGGTACTCCGCTTCGGGCTCGCACCATCCCCGAATCGCTCATGCGTTTTGCAAGCGCCTACTCTCTTCGTCACAGCCTTTATATGTTTTTATACATTATACAACTCTTTTAATCGGTTGTCAACCCGTTTTTTATTTATTTTGTTTCAGAGCTGTGCAGGTTTATCAATGATGTGTTATACGATTTCTGAAAAATTCACCGTCATAATGTAGCCGGCAGACGAATCGGAAGCTTTTTACAGTCCCTTGTACATGCCGAGCTCGGTATATCTGCGCAGCGCAGCCGCAACGCTTTCCTTATCCTCGTGATATGTCACGCCGTACCACTTGTCGTCAGTGCTGAGAACGCGCACCTTTTCGCCGCGCGTTTTTATCATGTTGTCAACAACCGTCGGGATATAAAATTCCTCTTTCATGGGATTGGACAGGTTTTTCAGAAATTCCGTGAAATCCTTTTCAATGCAGCCGAATATATCGGGCATAAATCCCCACATGTTCATTGAAACGATTGTATCGAGCGGAACGCCGCTGTTTTTGTCAAGCGCCGTATTTTCCGTTATGTCACACAAAAAACCGTCTTTAACCGTGCATATTCCTCTGGAAACCGTTCCGTTTTCCGTCAGCGTATTTCCGAGGCGGAAGCCGACCATGCAGGTCTCGTCTTTTGCTTCAAGGTTCGAATGAATAAGCGAAAATGCCTTTTGCCCGTAGTAATCGTCCGCATTGATGAGTGCAAACGGAGTGTCAACCTTTTCCGCCGCGCAGTAAACTGCGTGACCCGTGCCCCACGGCTTTGTTCTGCCCTCGGGAACGGTGAACCCGTCCGGCAGTTTATCCATGTCCTGAAAAACGTACTCAACGTCAGTCATTTTTTCAATTCTGCGCTTGGTTATTTCGCGGAAATCCTTTTCAATATCGCGGCGGATTATGAAAACCGTTTTGTCAAAGCCTGCTTTAACCGCGTCGTAAACCGAGTAGTCGAGAAGAATTTCTCCGTCCGGACCGATTGAGTCAATCTGCTTTAAACCGCCGTAACGGCTGCCCATTCCGGCAGCCATGACAACAAGCGCCGTATTCTTTTTCATGTTAATCTCTCCTCTTAATAAATATTTTATTGCAGCATTGCCGCGCCTATGATTCCTGCGTCGTTCTTAAGAACCGATATTTCAACGGGAATTTCGGTTTTGAGATGCTTTTTAACGGGATCGAGAAGCAGTGAACCCATATTCGTTATTCCGCCCGACAAAATGAACATATCGGGGTCAAATATTGCGGAAAGGCTGTCGATTCCGTTTGCAAGATAAGTCGCATACGTATCGATAACGCGCTCTGCTTCGGCGCAGCCGTCCTTAAGCGCCGCGGCAATCAGTCTGCCGCTGAGTCTGCCGCCGTTTTCGGCTTTAAGCCTTGCAAGAATGCTTTCGGGGTTTTCATCGGCAGCCTTTTCCGCCGATGTGACAAGCGCCTGCGCGGAAGCATATTTTTCCCAGCAGCCGCGTTTTCCGCAGCCGCAGGGGATGCCGTTCATTTCAATTGACATGTGCCCGATTTCTCCGGCGCAGCCACAGCCCTGATAAATTCTGTCGTCAACGATAATTCCGCCGCCGATTCCGGTGCCGAGCGTAATCATAACAATATTATCCGCGTCCTTTCCCACGCCGCACAGCGTTTCACCGAGCGCCGCGCAGTTCGCGTCGTTCGAAACGCGGACGGGAAGCCCGATTTTATCCGTGAGAAGCTTGGTGAGGTTTGTGTCCTTAAACGGAAGATTTACTGCCGAAACAAGCTCACCGCGGAAAAGTCCCGCCGTGCCGACGCCGATGCCGGTTATCGAGTATTCCTTCATTATTCTGTGACATTCTGCGGCAATTCCGTCGGTGAGAGCCTCAGCGCTATCAGTGTTTGTCGGAATTTCCGTTTTATATATCAGTTTGTTATCGTCGTCAAGCACACCGAACTTTGTTTCCGTGCCGCCGATGTCAATTCCGATTCTGCGGCTGTAATAAGCGTCTTTGTCGCATATAAGCGTCACGTCGGGGTGAACGTTAAGCATGCTCGCCGGAATGTCGGTGTTGATATCGCCCTGCAAAAGCGAGGCAACAACGCTGTGCTTGTTCGCACCTGTTGCAAGCAGCACAATTTTCTTTGATTTAAGAATTGTTGCGATTCCCATTGTAATTGCCTTGCGCGGAACCTCGTCCACCGAATCGAAAAACCGCGAGTTGGCAATGATTGTGCTTTCGGTAAGGTCGGTAACGTGCGTTCTGGTGTTGAGCTTTGCGTCCGGCTCGTTAAAGCCTATGTGTCCGTTCTGCCCGATGCCGAGAATCTGCAAATCGATTCCGCCGGCTTCGTCAATCATTTTTTCGTATTCGTCACATTCCTTGTCGCAGTCCGTCGTTTCGCCGTTGGGAATATGTATGTTTTCGGGCTTCACATTTATATGCGAGAACAGATTTTCCTGCATGAAATAATGATAGCTTTGGCTGTTGCTCTTGCTCAGCGGATAGTATTCGTCAAGGTTAAACGTTGCAACACTGCTGAAATCAAGCATTCCGCTCTCATATCTTTCCGCCAGCTTTTTATACATTCCGACCGGCGTTGAACCTGTTGCAAGTCCGAGCACACAGTTCGGTTTTAAAACTATCTGACTTTCGACAAGCCTTTCAGCGGCTGCCGAAACCTCCTCATAAGTATCGCACAAAATAACGCGCATGATTTTTGCCTCCTTTTCGGCTTTGTCTTATTGACAAAATTCTCTTGTTCTGATACAATTTTATCATATCCAAAAAAGAATTAATATACAAAAAAAGATACATAAGATGTTATTTTGTATACAAATGAGGTGCGCTATGTACGGGAAAGCGGAAATAGGCGGAAATTTGGAAATAACCGGGATTTACACCGCGTTCAAGCGTGATTATAAAACCGGATACTATTTTTCGGGCGAATTTCATGATTTCTGGGAAATAGTAATTGTGCTCAGCGGCGAAATCGGGATAACCGCGGGCAGCCGCGTTATGCGCCTGTCGCGCGGTCAGTGCGTGCTTCACTGCCCGTCGGAGTTTCACAGAATATGGAACGATAACAGTCTGCATCCGCAGATAATAATATTTTCGTTTGCCTGCCGCAATATGCCGGGAATGAAGTCGCGTTTTTTCAGTATAAGCGATGAGCTGCTTGCGGAGGCGGAGGCAACGCTCGGCGAAATCAACTGCGCGTTCGAACGGTCGGGCATATCCGTTGTCGGGATAAAAAACGCGGATTCGCTCGATTATCTGACGGCGGCGAAAAAGCTGGAGCTTTTTATTCTTCATGCGATTTCGGGCAATTCCTACGATATTAAGACGGCAGCTTCCCAGACGGCGAAAAACTACAGTGCGATTATCCGCGCAATTGAGGATAATCTCGATAAAAATCTCGATATTTCGGAGCTTGCCGAAATCTGCCGCATGAGCGAGGTCAACCTGAAGAAAACCTTTGCGCGCTACGGCGGAGGGGGCGTGAAGGCATATTACAACAGGCTGCGAATGAATAAGGCGATTGCACTTATAAGGTCGGGAAAATCCGTGTCCGAAACGGCGGAAATGCTCGGTTTTTCAAATCAGAATTACTTTTCCGCGGCATTCAAAAGAATTGTCGGCCGCTCTCCGTCCGACTTCAAAGCGGACTGATTTGTAAATAAAAATAAGAAAAATGTTAAAATTAATAAGAAAAATGCGAAAATTTACTTGAATAGATATTGAAATAATGATAAAATATACGAAGTTAAGATTGAAAGGAGTTTAGAACATGAACTATTCACATGAAGTTGAAAGCATGTGCGTTGTTGCGAAGGGCGTTAAGCATGAACCCGCCCCGATTCCGCAGGAAGGCGCATGGACGCATTCAAAACAGATTACTGATATTAACGGTCTTACTCACGGTGTGGGCTGGTGCGCACCTCAGCAGGGCGCATGTAAGCTGACGCTGAATGTTAAGGACGGCGTTATCGAGGAAGCGCTTGTTGAAACAATCGGCTGCTCCGGAATGACTCATTCCGCTGCTATGGCTTCGGAAATTCTTCCCGGAAAAACCATTCTTGAAGCGCTCAACACTGACCTTGTCTGTGACGCTATCAACACTGCTATGCGTGAGCTTTTCCTTCAGATTGTTTACGGCAGAACGCAGACGGCTTTCTCGGAGGGCGGACTTCCGATCGGCGCAGGTCTCGAGGATCTCGGAAAGGGTCTCCGCAGCCAGGTAGGTACGCTTTACAGCACAAAGGCAAAGGGACCGCGTTATCTTGAGCTTGCAGAAGGATATATCACAAAAATTGCTCTTGATAAAGACAATCTCATAATCGGTTATAAGTTTGTACATCTCGGAAAAATGATGGAATTTATTCGTAAGGGCATGGACGCAAACGAAGCTATGGCAAAGGCTTCCGGTCAGTACGGCAGATTTGACGACGCGGTTAAGGTTATTGATCCGCGTGAAGAATAAGAGGGGAGGAAGTAATAATGGCATTATTCGAAAGCTATGAAAGAAGAATCAATCAGATAAACGAAGCTCTTAACAAGTACGGCATTTCCTCTCTTGAGGACGCAAAGAAAATCTGCGACGATAAGGGCATCGATGTATACAATCTCGTAAAGGGTGTTCAGCCCATCTGCTTTGAGAACGCATGCTGGGCATATATCACGGGCGCTGCAATCGCTATAAAGAAGGGCTGCACAAAGGCTGCCGACGCTGCCGAAGCAATCGGCGAGGGTCTACAGTCGTTCTGCATTCCCGGTTCCGTTGCGGACGACCGCAAGGTTGGTCTCGGTCACGGTAACCTTGCCGCAATGCTTCTCAGAGAGGATACAAAGTGCTTTGCATTCCTCGCAGGTCATGAGTCGTTCGCGGCTGCCGAGGGCGCTATCGGTATTGCAAAAAGCGCAAATAAAGTAAGAAAAGAACCTCTTAAGGTTATCCTTAACGGTCTCGGCAAGGACGCCGCTCAGATTATTTCCAGAATCAACGGCTTCACATTTGTTGAAACAAAGTTTGATTATATGACGGGTAAGCTTAACATCGTAAGCAAAACCTCTTATTCCGACGGGGAAAAGGCAAAGGTTCTCTGCTACGGTGCGGACGATGTGCGTGAGGGCGTTGCAATCATGCACCACGAAAATGTTGACGTTTCCATCACAGGTAACTCAACCAACCCCACACGTTTCCAGCATCCCGTTGCGGGCACATATAAAAAGGAATGCATCGAAAAAGGCAAGAAGTATTTCTCGGTTGCTTCCGGCGGCGGCACCGGCAGAACACTTCATCCCGATAACATGGCTGCAGGTCCGGCTTCCTATGGTATGACGGATACTATGGGCCGTATGCATTCGGACGCGCAGTTCGCAGGATCGTCCTCTGTTCCGGCTCACGTAGAAATGATGGGTCTTATCGGCATGGGCAACAACCCGATGGTCGGCGCAACCGTTGCGGTTGCGGTTGCTATTGAGGAAGCAGCGAAATAGAGCTGATGACCGAAAATAGGCGTAAATAGGGATTTCAGAAACGAGTAGGAGTAGTGTGGGAGTAATGTATGCAATTCATACATTACTCCCACACTACTCCTACATTCATATTCCTACACCATTTTCAAGCTATTTTATTTTTTCTATTTCGGATTGTATCGAAAACCTGCTGTGTATCAGGCACGTTTTTTATGACTTTGCAATATTATGTTACAGAGGTGTTTTCATTATGAATATTAAGCGCTTACTTATAATCGGAGGCGATTTGAGGATTGCACATCTTGCACAGTCGCTTCGCAGCGACGGGTATGTTGCGGAATCGTTTAAGGGAGCGGAACCGCTGAAAAATGCCGTGGACCGGTGTGACGCTGTCATTCTCGGACTGCCGGCAACAAAAGATGATAAAACCGTTGACGCGCCTGAGCTTGCACAGCCGATTCTTATTAAGGATTTGTTCAAGATAATGGGACGCGGCAAGCTGCTGCTTGCCGGAAGAATGTCGGATGGGATGAAAGCGGTTGCCGATGTCTTTTCGGTAAGATGGGCGGATTATTTTAACCGCGATGAATTTGAGCTTCTTAATGCGATTCCCACATGTGAGGGAGCGCTGCAGGCGGCAATGGAAGAGCTTCCCGTAACGATTCATTCGTGCAATGCCATAGTCACGGGGTACGGAAGAATCGGGCGGCTTCTTGCGCATGATTTAAGCGCACTCGGCGCGAATGTGACTGTCGCCGCAAGAAAAACCTCGGCGCGTGCTTTGGCAAAGACGGATAATGTAAAGGCAGTTGACTTTACGAAGCTTTGCGATGAGGCAAGAAAGGCGGATGTAATCTTTAATACCGTTCCAAGCCGGGTTATAGGCAGGGATGTTGTTTTTGCCGCACGCAATGCGCTGATAATTGACCTTGCGTCAAAGCCCGGCGGAGTTGACATGGAGGCGGCAAAGGATGCGGGAACGCGTGTGATATGGGCGCTGGGTCTACCGGGTAAGGTTGCTCCGGTTACGGCAGGGAATATCATAAAGGAAACCATCTATAATATTTTCAGCGAGTTAGGTGAATAATATGGATGAATCCAATATACGCCTTGGCTTTGCATTGACAGGGTCATTCTGCACGCTCAGAAAAGCGGTGGATGCGCTCAGTGTTCTTGCAGAGCAGGGCTACAGCCTTTTTCCGATTATGAGTGAAACGGTGTTTTCCACCGACACGCGCTTCGGAAAATGCAGAGATTTCAGAATAGAGGTTGAAGGAATTTGCGGAAGGGCGATTATTTCAACCATCCCGCAGGCAGAGCCGATCGGTCCTAAAAAACTGCTCGATGCGCTTGTGATTGCTCCGTGTACCGGAAACACACTTGCAAAGCTTGCGCAGGGAGTCAACGATGGCTGTGTTCCGTTGGCGGCAAAGGCATCGCTAAGGAATAACTGCCCGATAATTGTGGCGCCGTCCACAAACGACGGTCTTGGGGCAAGTGCAAAAAATATCGGAATGCTTCTCAATACCAAGAATATTTATTTTGTTCCGTTCGGTCAGGATGATCCGTTCAGCAAAAATAATTCTCTTGTGGCAAAATGGGATTTGATTCCGAAAACGGTTGAGGAGGCGCTGAAAGGCAGGCAGCTCCAGCCGGTACTGCAATAAATAAAAGAGAAAGAATCGGCGGGTCAGCAGCGAAATGCAATTTCATTTTGCTGCTGACTCATTATTTGATGTGAAAAATGTGGAAAAATTAATAAAAAAGAGCATATTATTGAATATTTTTTTGTGAAACATTTCGGGAAATATGCATAAACTGATACTTTTTTTAAAACAACAGGCGTTTAAGCCTGAAAATAACTGTGTTTATGACATTGTGAAGATTTATGAAGCATGATAAAATCTAAATATAAATTAAGTAAAGGCGGTGTGTTCCATGAGAAAAAACGGTGTTTGTCGTGCGGCTGCTTTTTTTGCTGCCGCTATATTCTGCATAACCTCGTTCGTTATCCCTGCAGCAGCGGACGGCGCTTCTGAGATCGCCGGGTTAAAGGACTACGAGGCGGATTACGCAGCAATAAATACAAATCTTATTCCGGATGCATCGGAGCAGAGAGGGTTTAAATACCTCTGCGTTAATAATCAATACGAGGTTACATATGACACACCCGATTCCGATCAAGCCCTTACCGGCATGTGCAGGTGGTATCTCAGAGCCGGAACAGGTATGCTTTCAATGGAAGACAAAAAATATAAGGGTTTTGCGGGCTTCACTCTCAATCAGGCGCGCGGCGGCACGGGTGACGGCTCCTTCGGATTTGTTGCCGAAAACGGGAAAACATATGTTATATACGCAAAATTGAAAAACGCGTCCGAAAACGGTATAGTCCCATATTTCGGAGCGGCAATGAACAACGCATGGGGAGAGGACACAATCGTATACACAAATGAATACGGAAAAGCGGGCATGGCAATTGATTCTGACGATTGGATGCCTTTCTGTGCAACAATAACAATTCCGAACAATTTCAGCAATTCAAATTCCTACAGAAATAATATTTATCTCGGATTTCCCGACAAAACTGAGGAGGGAGCAAGCTTTTATATAGATTCTTCGGAGAAGGATTCGGTTTACTTTGCGCAGGAGCAGCCGTTTGATATTAAACTGCACGCAAGTGAAAGCGTTCTGATTAACAAAACAAGCGTGAGGCTTGATGCCGAGGTTGTGAATCAGCTTGGCTTAAAGGGCGCCCTTTCGCAGGATTTTGACTGGTACGCTCTCAAAAATGACGGCAGCACGGAGGAGAGCGGAATTACTTTTGACGGAAGCGGCGCTTCGGTTATCGCATCGTGGAGCGAAGGCCTTGAAAAAGGCGAGTATATTATTGCGGCAAAGTCAAAAATATATGACGGATTTGTCAGAACGGCGAAAATTCTTATAACGGATAAAGCGCTTGGCGACAAAACGGGAGCTGTGCCGAAAAATCTTATTCCGGATGCGGCGGCAGTGAACGGATATAAGTATCTGTGTGTAAATAACCATGCCTCGGTTACATATGACATTAAACAGACTGTTGACGGCAGAGCGGGCTACAGTAATGTATGGTATCTGAGGGAGAACACAGGAAATCTTTCAATGAGCGGCTCTGAATACAGGGGTTTTTCGGGCTTTACGCTCAATCAGGCGCGCGGCGGCACAGGTGACGGCTCTTTCGGCTTCATTGCCGAGAACGGAAAAACATATGTTATTTCGGCAAATCTTAAAAATGCTTCGTCAAACGGAATTATTCCGTGTTTCGGAGCGGCAATGAATAATTCATGGGGCGAGAGCACAATTATATATACAAATGAGTACGGAAAAGCGGGTATGGCGATTGCTTCTGACGATTGGATGCCGTTCTGCGCAACGATAACAATTCCAAACAATTTCAGCAATTCCAACTCGTACAGAAATAATATTTACTGCGGCTTGCCGGATAAAACGCCGGAAGGCGCAAGCTTTTATATAGACGCATCAAATAAGGATTCCGTTTATTTTGCGGAGGAGGTTCCGTGGCAGATAAAGCTTTCATATGAGAAAACAAATGCTTTGTCCAAAGGCGATGTTATTGATATTCATGCCGAGGTTGTTAACCAGGCAGGGATAAAGGGTACTTTGAGTCAGGAGCTCAGTTGGTATTGCGTTGATCGTGACGGCAGTCATGCTTTAAGCGGCTTTGATATAGCGCCTTATGACGGCGGCGCGAAAATTACCGTTAATTCAACGGAAAATTCGGAAAATCTGAGGATTGTGGCAGTATCTAACCGTTACGGACTGGAATCAAGCGCGTATCCTGTTACGGCAGAATCAAAGAAAACGGTTTTTGTATCGGAAAACGGTTCGGACAACGCAATCGGAAACGAATCAGAGCCTCTTGCAACGCTCAAAGGAGCGCGCGACAGAGTGCGGAGCTTGCGTCAAAACGGCTATGACGGAGATATAGAGGTTGTTTTCGGTGAAGGGCGGTATTATTTCAACGAAGGCGTTGCATTTGATGACAAGGATCTGAACGGAGCAAAAACCGTTTATAAGGCGGCGCCCGATGAAAAGGTTGTTTTCACCGGAGGAATCAGGCTTGATTCATCGCGGATGCAAAAGGCGGAGGATGCTTCTGTGCTTAACCGCGTTAAGAAAAATGTGCGTGAAAATCTTTATGAAATTAATCTTACGGAGCAGGGATTTCCGTACAGCCTTACGGAGGATGACGCGGCTCAGCCGACAGTTTCCGAACTTTTCGGAAATATTGAATATCCTGCGCTTTACGCCGACGGAAATGAGCAGCAGCTTGCACAGTGGCCGAACGGACATGGCAGCTATGCGACATACGGGTATGTTTCGGCGGACACGCTTTCATATACGGATGATGAGCCTTCGGCATGGACAAATGCAAAGGATTGGTGGGTCGGGGGATATTTAAGCCGCGACTTTGACTATATACGCACCCCTGCGGTGTCGGTCAATACTCAGGAAAAGACGGTAACCGTTTCAACGAGAGAAGATGCAGGAATCACCGTTAAGGAAGCCCCCTCCGCATCAATAAAAAAATCATGGCGCTGGAAAGCTTTCAATTTGCTGGAGGAACTGGACATGCCGACGGAATGGTACATTGATAAAGATACAATGAAGCTTTATTATTACATGTCCGACAGCATGAAAAACGCTTCGTTTGAAATATCGGCGCTGAGAAATCCGATAATCAGTATTACCGACAATGATAATATTTCATTTGAAGGAATAAGCTTTGAAAGCACGCGCGGTGCAGCGATTGAGGCATGCGGAGTGAATAATGTTTCGGTTAAAAACTGCGATTTCAGAAATATCGGCACATACGGCATAAATATTTACGGAACAAAAAAAGCCGAAACGGATAAGAATTACTGGCAGCGGCAAAATATTGACGCTGCGTACGGCTGCAGAATCGAGGATTGCCGGTTTGATAATATCGGGGGAAGCGCAATAATTCTTGCGGGAGGAAATGTTGACACGCTGAGAAAAGGCAATAACATAATTGAAAACAATCTGTTTTTCAAATGCTCGCAGAAGATAAAAGCGCGTGAGGCGATTCTTGTTAAAGGCTGCGGCAACAGCGTTTTGCACAACAATATCAGCCGCACCGATTTCCAGGCAATCCGCTATTACGGAAATGACCATCTGATTAAATACAATGAGGTTCATGATGTTATTCAGGAAACTGATGACTGCGGAGCAGTTTACGGCGGACGGAACACGCTTCAGCGCGGAACAGAGATAGCGTACAATTATATTCATGATATCAAGGGAACATACACTCCGACGTATGCGCATAAGCCGGCAATTTATTGGGATGATAACCAAACGGGAATGTATGCGCATCACAATATTATTAACAATGCATATATCAATGTTTATACGAACGGAATTGATAACAGATATGAATACAACACAAGCGTAAATATTGAAAAAACAAACCTTGATTTTAAAAACGGAGGCGCTGCAAGCAACAGCAATGCCGATCCCGAGCCCGATGTGTTCAGCAGCAACATTGCCGATCCCGAGCTGTATTACGCGGCATATCCAAACCTCAAAACAATTGTTGAAAGCTCAAGCAGAACTGACAGAACGCTTGCGGGGCTTACGATTATAAAAGGCAATGTGTGCGTTAACGGTCCGGGGGCGAACGGCGGCAGCAGCAACGAAATCGGAACATATACGAAAAAACCCGTAAAGTATTACTTTACATGGAAGGAAGGGAATAATATATCGGATAACCATGACAATCTTACGACGGAACAGGCACCGTTTGTTGACGCGGCAAATCAGGATTTCAGATTTAAGGGTTATGCGAACCCAGACCTGAATAACCCTTATGAAGGCAGCTTTGACATTAATCTGATTGGCATTCAGAGCGGAAACACGCCGGAGAAGTCTGCGCTTACAGCAGTTTATCCCTGCGGAGAAAAGGTGACGCCGGGCAATGTGCGCTTCATTTGGAACGATGCTTTTGAAGCGACAAGGTACACCGTGACAGTTGCCGCAGACAGTGGCTTTGAGAATGTGATAGCACAGACCGACTCTTACTATAATTACGCGGATATGGAAATTCCGGAATCAACCGATCAGCTTTACTGGAAGGTGACGGCGCATAATACCTCGCGGCAGTTCTCCGGGGATTGGGAGAGCGGAGTGTACACGTTTTCAAACGGTACACGGATTGAAGCGGCAGCTGTGATCAACAGTGATAATAGCGTTAGCGCAAGCATAATCAACAATTATTATGCCGAAAACACACTGGCGGCGTTTCTGGTGCAGTATGCAGCTGACGGAGCGGTTATCGGGCTTGAAAGAAAAAACATAACCGGTGTTAAAGGCACTGAAGAAAAGGCGGCATTTGCTCAGCCGAAGGAAAATGCGAAAAGCATTGTTCTTCTCATTCTGAATGATCGGTATGTTCCTGCGGGAAAAGCTGTAATTGTGAAATAATAACTCAAGGGTGAATTTATGAAACGCTTTAAAATTGAAAATGAGCAGCTGAACTGCGATGTTAAGTACATTGAATACGGATGCGATGAGAAAAGCCATGTTCACGACGGTATAGAGATAATCTATATCGTCGCCGGGCGCGGCGAGCATAAAATCAATGATGTTTCGCACAGGGTGCAGCGCGGCTCGCTGATTATAATTGACTATGAATGTGTTCACAGTGTGAAAATATGGGAAACGACAAAGTACTATAACATTCTGTTCAGAGCGGATTTTCTGAAAGAATCGCTCAAAGCGGAATCAAGCCTTAAGGAGCTTTTGCGGCTTTACGGCTTTGAGCTCGAAAAAGGCTTTCTGTGTATTGACATTAACGATGAAAATGATGCCAGGCGCATTGAAGACATATTTTTTGAAATCCTCAATGAATTCATCAAAAAAGAATTCGGGTATGTGGGATTCATAAAAAATTATATTGATAATATTTTAAACATTACGGTGCGCAGAGCTGTTTCGGGAACGGACGGATACGAGGAGCTGCCGCTGGCGGACGCAATTAATTACATTACCGATAACTGCACCAAACCGATTAAGCTCGGGGAGGTTGCACGCATGTTCAACTATGATCCGAGATATTTTTCGAGCAAGCTGAAAAAGTGTTACGGATTGTCGTTTAAGCAGCTTTTGATTCAAAAAAGGCTTAACGTTGTGATTTATACTCTTTGGGAAACGGATGAATCGATTGACAGCGTGATTTCCCGGTGTGGATTTACAAATAAGACATACTTTTACGATGTGTTTGAAAAGGCATACGGAATTAAACCGAAATACGTAAGAGAGTACAGGAAAAACTATGCAAAATACCTTGAGCTTAAAACAATGTATAAAAAACTGCTGAACTGATGCACTTTGCAAATGTGAATTTATTCTGGGAGGAACGTTATTATGAAAAAAATTAAAGCCGCAGCGGCTGTGATTGCGGCATCTGTGCTTGCCGCGCAGCCAACGCTTGCGGAAATCGGCAAAATAACATATGACAGTCAGACCAACGAGTGGCGCATACAGGGAAGCTTCAGAGATGCGGCGGATAAAAAAGCGTCTGTCGAGGTTCTGAAACCGGGGAAAACAATCGGCGATATGAACCCGTTTGAATATGCGGCTGAAATCACTCTTGATGAAAACGGCGCTTTCGATGAGAAATTCCGTATTAACTCGGAAAGCGGAGAATATATGCTTCGCATAGGAGCGGAAAATCAGGTTTTTGAGAAAAATTTTGTCTATATAACGCAGGACGAGATGAAAGCATATCTCGATGAAATTAACGGAGCGGCTGATGCCGAAGCCGTTGAGGATGTGTTTGAACGCGATTACGGGCGGCTGAAAAATATTTGCAAAATGACGCTCAGACCGGAGGATAAGAGTTTTGTTTACGGGTCGCTCTACGACGGCGCACAAGAAGGTTATAAAAGCTTTGAGGCGCTCAAGCTTGCGGTTGCGCAGACGGCGCTGATAAATGCATTCAACACATCGGAAAACGAAGCTTCATCGGTTGAAGCGCTTGACAGCCTGCTTGAGTTTTTTGACGACAAATATCTCCCTGCCGTTGAATTGTGGAACGATTCCTCGGTAACGGACGGCAAAATCAAAGCTTCAATTGCAGAAAAGCTCAAAAAAATGCAGTGCACAACCGTGTCGGCGCTTGAGAAAGAATTTGCCGAAACCACGGTTATCACAACGCTGACCTCGGTTAATTCCAAGGGCAAGGAGCTTAAGGCACTTGATATTGCAAACACGCTTATCGGCGCGGCAAGGTACGGAGAATTTAAGACATACAGCGAAGAAAAGCAGATAAAAATTCTTTCCTCAATGAACACCGAGAACTGTGCAGCCGTCAGCGAATATGCCGCTGAATTTGATAAAGCCGTTAAAAATTATGATGACGGCGGAAGCGGAAGTACAGGCGGCAGCGGCGGAGGAGGCGGCGGAAAAGGAACGCTGCTTGTTCCGACCGACACAAGCAAGAATGCAGATGACAACGGAAACGGCACAAATAACAACGGAAACACGGCGGCAGGTTTCGGTGACCTTGAGGGGTTTGACTGGGCAAAGAATTCAATCAATAGGCTTGCGGCAAAAAGAGTTGTGAACGGAAAAACGGCGCAGTCATTTGCCCCGGCGGACAGCATCACGCGCGAGGAATTTGCGGCGATTGCAGTGCGGGCGCTGAAGCTTGAAAAGACCGGTGCGGCAGCTCCCGGATTCACGGATGTCACGAGCGACAAGTGGTTTTACGGCGTTGTTGCTTCCGGCGTTGAACAGGGGATTATCAAAGGCATCAGTGACAGTCTGTTCGGCGTTTCAAAGAATATTACAAGGCAGGACGCTGCCGTTATATGCAGGCGCGCGGCAGAGGCGTGCGGAGTGGTTTTTGACGACTCGCAGCCGAAGTCGGATGATCCCGATAAAAAGGATAAGACGGCTGTCGGACAGGGCTTTGAATATGCCGTAATCGTCGGAGACGTGTTCGGCGATCAGGATAACATTGCGGATTACGCATTGCCGTCCGTGCTTGCAATGTACAAGTCAGAGGTTGTTAAGGGCGATTCGCAGGGCAATTTCAGACCGGCGGACAGTCTGACCCGCGCGGAAGCAGCGGTTATGCTTGACAGACTGATGACAAATGTTGAAGCAATTAAAACCGATGTTAAGGACAAGGATAACGAAATAATAGGGAAGCTCCGCTCACTCGGAATTTACAGCGGAGACGCGGGCAATCTCACGCGCGGACTTACAAGATACGGCGCGGCGCAGATGCTTTGCAGCCTGGTAAATCTTACTGAGGGAGCGGCGTCGGAAAATATTCCCTCCGACTGCGCGGCGGACAATGCAAACGCAGGATATGTTTACCCCGTTCTGGCAAGCGGACTGATGACGACCGAAAACGGCACTTTCGGCGGAGAAAACACACTCACTTATAACGAAGCGGTTAAAATTGCCGTTCGGGCGCTCGGAGAGGAGGAGCTTGCAAAGCGTGCCGGGAATACCGATGCGGATTATGAAAAATTTGCCTCAAAGCGCGGCATACTTAAGGAAGTAAACAAAACATCGGACGGTGCAATTACAAAGCAGGACTTTTTAAGGCTGTTTTATAATATGCTTGACGAAAAAGTTTTTACGGCAGAAACGCTCGGAGCGGACGCGGAATACACACTTAAATCCGATGAAACCTTCCTTCGCGTTTATCATGACATTTATAAGGACAAGGGCACTGTGAATGCCGATTCACGCGCAGGGATAAACGGAGAGGAATCGGCGCGCAAGGGTTTTGTCAAAATCGGGTCGGAGGAATATATCGACAGTGACGGAAGCTGTGGACAGCTTCTCGGCTGCACCGTTACATATTACTATAAGGAATCCGATTCAAGTGATGATAATGAGGTTCTTTACTTTGAAAAATCCGCAGGAACAAAGCTCACAACAATTGAAGCGAGCGACATAACGTCATTTGAAAATATGACTTATAAGTACACGGACGAAAGCGACAAAACGCGTACATATAAAATCAGCAAGTCTGCGAACTTTATCTATAATACAGAGCGGCTGTATGATTATTCCGATGAAATGCTCAATCCGAAAGCAGGAACGATAACCTTTGTCGATAACAACGGCGACGGTGAGTGTACTTCCGGAGATACGGTTATAATCAGGGCGTATAAAAATATTGTTGTCGGAACAACGGACGCAACAAAGGAAGCCATTTACGATAAGTATGTCAACAATGCCGGTTCGGAGGGGTATTCCGTCCGGCTGAAGGATTTTGACGAATATACGATTAAGGACAAGCACGGTGATGTTTTCGGACTGCGCGAGCTGCGTGAATGGGATGTTTTGGCGGCGCTGATCAGTCCGAGCGGAAAATATGCCGATTTCACACTCGTTGACGAGTGCTGTGGCGGAAACATAGATTCCGTTGATACATCGAACAATGAAATTACCGTTGCAGGGAAAACATTTGAGTTTTCAAAGGATTGGCGCGGAACGGATAAAAATGTGAAAGCAGGCAAGGATGTTACCGTCTACTGGGATTTGCAGGGCAAGGTTGTTGCAGTGCGCGACGGCATTTCGGCGGCGGCGCTTGCAACAGGCAGCAGCGAAAGCACAAAAGCGCAGAAGCAGGGGAAAATAGTTGTGCTGCTTAAGTACGGCAAGGATACGAAGGGTCTTAACACGTATTATATAAAAACATATTTCTCCGATAAAAAATTTACCGGGTACAAGCTTTCAGAACGGGTTAAGCTCAATTCTGAAAAATACCGGAACGACTCCGATGAATTTAAAAAGCTGCTTGCTGCGGAATACGGCAACGCGGTGCTCATTAAGCTGAATGATAAAAACGAGGTTGATGAGATTGTGACGGCCGCAAACCCCGGTGAGGATTCGCAGCGCGGCTTCTGGAGAATCACATATCCGGGCGAGGAGCTTTTGTATAAAGGAAACAACACCCTGTTCGGCAACCGCTTCAAAGAGGGTAACAATATTTACACAGTTCCCGAGGACGCAGCAAAATATGATGATGAAAACAGCTTTGCCTATAACAACGCGACTTTTGTGACAGACAGCTCATATATGCTTGATGCATATACCACAACCTACAACGGAATTTCCGCCGATGCGGTTATTTACCGCGACACTCCGAAGGATTCCGGAGATTATGATGAAAGCTCGGCGCTTGTTATCGGAAATGTTCAGAACCGCAAAAATGAGGACGGCGATTTTGTAACCTGCATTGACGGCTATGACTACAAGCTGTCGGACAGTAACTATATTTCCGCGTCCTATGAAATCGATGACGAGGTTAAGTTTATTGACAAGGATAAGAACGTGCTGCATAACATTACCGCAGATGACCTTGAGCCGGGCGATATTATAAGATACACCAAAAACAGAAACGTTATCGAAACTATTATGATTTGCTATGACAGCGGAGCCGACAGCATTGTTGAACACGGAAAACGCTCCGACTATGCTTACCGCGGATTCGCATACAATTTGCAGGATAATTCAACATATCTTACGATTGCAGTCTGTGACGATCCGTCCCGGATTAACGAATCAACCTATGCCGGGGGACAATATTTAAAGAGCTTTGACATCCGCAAGGAATCGCTCATAACAGTTGTTGACAAGACCGATAAGAAAACCGTTGTCAGAAGCGGCTCTCTTAAGGATATTGTTACATATAAAAATGCCGGGAACGGCTGCAACAAGGTTGTGCTTCTCTGCGACTGGCAGTCGTTTGTTTACGGTGCGATTGTCTATTTCGAAAACTAAAAAGAGGGGTGATCGGAAAAACGTTTTTCGGCGCATATCTTAAAATTGTGCAAAAATGTATTTTGAAAGGGGTCGAAGAAAAAATGAGGATGAAAAAGCTTATGGCGGGGAATTTTATCCTGCGCAATGCTGGTAACGGCTGCACCGCTGATTGCCTCGGCGGACGATGGTTTTTCGCTCGAAAAATACAACTGGGCGGAGGGTACGCAAATTACCGTAACCGACACATCGTTCAGCGAGAATGTTACATATCGCTCAAGCAATGACGCGGTTGTCAAGATTTCGGCGGACGGCACAACAATCACCGCCGCCGGCGCAGGTGACGCGGAAATCACTCCTTATGTGGGAGATATTGCCAAAACTCCGCTTCCCGTTCACGTTATTGCAAAAACCAAGGATTCCGAAGAATCCAATATAACAGACGATATTGCAAGCGGAGCGCTTAATTTTCAGCCGGATTATTGGGGAACACCGGTAATGGGTGATTCTATTAAAGACGGACAGACAAAGCTCATCGCATATGTAGGTGACGGAGCGCTCAAAGCCGGTTCCGGCGCAAATGAAGGATATATTATCAACAATCATTCTACTCTAAAAGGCTTTCAGGGATATGTTTATAAGGTTGACGGAGAGCTTTCAAGCGTCACCCTTAAGCTTATCACATATAAGAGTATATATAAGGAAGTGGAGCCTCAGACAATTACGGACAGACTCAGTCTCGGATATATTACCGATGAGGATGCAAGCTTCAATTATGATAATAAGACATATACTTGGAAAGATTGGAAATCAATGACCGGCTATCCGATTAGTGCAGGTGTTTCAACATATAGTGACGGAATTCCCGTAAAGATGAACAGCACATGGACAAAGGTTGACGTTTCCAATCCTCAGATGTGGAAAAAAATCGGCGATAATACCGGAGCGCCTTATAAATATGAGGTTACGGCTAAGATTCCGTCGGACGCAAAGTATATCTGTGCATTTCTTCTCATCGGACAGGATGAAAACGGAAAAACGACCGATCCTGTTGGCGCACACGGTTACAGAGGACTTACATTTAATTACAAAACAGAGTATGCGGGCGAGATGAACGGAAATATCGTTTCGGTTACCTACGGTAAGAACATCGGCGCGGACGCACTTGCTGTTACGGTTAACGGAGAAGCTGCGGATAACAATGTTTTCAGCTACGATGCAAACGCTTATACCGCGTACGTTGACGGAAGCAAGCTCAGCGGCGGCGATGTTGTAAAGGTTTCCTCCGAGTACGGCGATTACACTGCCGTTATCCCCGGCGGCTCCGAAAAGCTTTACGATTCTGCAAGCTTCGCAGCGCGGAAAACGGCGCTCACGGCAGGCACAAGCACAGGAATCGACGCTGTTATCACAAGGAACGGCGTTGATGTTTCGGGTGCGGTTACGGTTAAATATACTTCGTCAAACCCGAGCGCTGCGACGGTTAATAAGGACGGGAAAATAACGGCGGTTGCAGCAGGCACGGCGCTCATAACGCCGAAAATCGGCGCGGAGGAATTCCCGGCAATCGAAATAACCGTTTACGGCGGCAATGTTATTCTGAATGATTTGTATGACGATATTACAAACAATAAAATAATTGATATTAATGCATGGCGCGACGGTAACGGAGCAATTCCGATGTCAAGCAAACGGAACGGAACAAGCCTTTGGGCATATGCATACCGTCCGGCTGACGTTGTGACAAATGATTCGGGAGCAGGGCACGAGGTTTATATGAATTCCGGTGCAAGAGAGGGCTTCATGGCTTTCATCTATAAGCCGGAAAGTGCAGTCAGCGAGTTTGAGGCGAACCTGCGCGTTTGGGGCTCGAGCTCCCAGATAGAGAGAAGAACGACCATAGCATATATGACTGAAGAGCAGTATGCCGCAAGCGGAATCAATCTTGAGGGCAGCGCTTCGGTTTATGACGCTGAGGCAGCTGTGGCTGTCAACACGGACGGAGTCTACTCGATGAAAAGCATCTGGACGGCGGTTGACAAAACGTTCGCTCAGGATCAGGGCGCAGACGGACGAGTTCAGAATTTTAAAACGTCTTCAATCCCGGCGGGCGCAAAATATGTTCTTCTCTTTGTAAACCTCAGCACACTTGAGGACGGCACGGCTCTGCCGGAGGGAACCGGGGCTGTGAACACAAGAATGATGAACGTTAAAATGACATACAAGCCGGCGCTTGCAGCAGGCGAGCTTCTTTCCGATAACCGCGCCGCGCTTACATTTACGGGCGCAATCGATGACAGAACGGTCACGGTTAAGAAAAACGGCGCTGTTGTTGAAAATCCGTCCGTAACATATGACGCCGATAATCTCACGCTTTATGTTGACGGCGGCTTCACCTCCGGCGACAGCGTTGAAATCATAACGGCTTACGGAACATGGACGGGCGGAATTAAGGACGACCGCGTTCAGCTGACGGCAGTTGCGCTTAATGACGGCGAGGGTCCAATTAATGAACCGTATGCCGAAATGGAGCAGGTTAATGCAAGCGTGACGGTTGCAAATGCTGCGGACGGCGCAAAGGTGACTGCATATGCAGCGCTTTACGATTCCGAAGGCAGGCTTGTTAAAATTGCTCACAATGACGCTGTGAGCGCCGGCGGCACGGCAACCGCAACGGCTGCGCTTGCGTTCGGCAGGGGGCTTGTAAAGGGCGATGTTATCCGCGTGTTCGCATGGAACGCTCAGCTCATGCCCTATGCAAATTATAAAAACATTGTAACTGAATTTGTTGTAACGGAGTAAAAAACATTATTCCCGAGTCCGCGGAGCAAAAATCCGCGGACTGCGGGACAGGCAGCAGGCTGCTGCGCATTTGTAAAAGGAAAGGGTGCTTAAATGTGAAAAAGATAATCAGCATGATAACAAGCCTTGTAATTTTGCTCACGAGCAGTATGCCTGTATTTGCCGACAGAAACGAGGACAGGGCAAAGGAAAGCAAAACGGCTGAGCTGCAAACCGCGGCAACGCGGAATCTTTCCGCCAAGCTTTCGAAAATGCTTGACGGCTGCATCGTCGTCAAGGCAGGCAAAAGCTATGTTTATGAAAGCGGCAAGGCTGTTGATACGGACGCGCCGGCATATTACAAGGACGGGGAAATTTATATCCCCGTTTCGGTAACAGCCGGGTTTTTCGGGCAAAAAGCGGAATGGAACAGTGAAAACGGCAGCGTGAAAATCGGAGATAAACTCATTTATCCCGGTGACGGCTGCGAAATAAAAGCGTCGCGCACAATGGCAAAAGCCGAAAAGGCTGCGGAACTTCTCGGAGTAAAGCTTTTGTATTCCGATGAAAACACAGCGATTCTCGGCAAAAAAGAGCTTTCGAAAAGTGAGCTTGACAGCGTTGTTTCCGCTCTTTCGGATGTTGTTTATGTTACGAGCGACACATCGAAAAACGGTGACGGAACGTTTGAAAATCCCTACGGCGGCATAGAGTACGCCGTTCGGAAAATCAGAGAAAAAACCTCAGGCGGAATGAACACCGATTTAACGGTTTATCTCCGCAGCGGACTTTACACACAGCGCCACGCGCTGGAATTTACACCGGAGGATTCCGGTAAAAACGGATTTACGATAACTTACAAAAGCTATCCCGGCGAAACGGCGGAAATTGCCGCCGCAGAAACGGTGAAAGGGTGGAAGCTCTACCGCGACGGGATTTACATGGCAAAGGTGGACGCGCAGACGCCCGTCAATCTCATTTTCGAGAATGACCTGCTTGCGCATAAAGCAAGATATCCTAACATTGACAACCGCGATTTTAAGGATTGTTATTTAAAATCGGCGGGATATGACAAAGAAAACACCTTGAGATTCTTTTTCGAAAAAGGCGACATACCATACCTTAAAGACACGTCCGGGTTACAGGTTTATATGTGGGGCGGAGGTGAAAACGGCGTTTGGAACTGGTATTCCGAGCGCAGGAACGCTGTTATAAATTACCGCGAACGCAGCCTCACGGTGTCGCACAGTGAAACGTATGTGATGGGAAAAGGCTCAAGATACTATATAGAGGGCTGCCTGGAGCTTCTGGACGAAGAGGGCGAGTTCTATTACGATGAAATCAACAGAATAATATACTATAAGCCCTACAATGCGGACATTAATTCACAGGTTATAACCTACGGCACGGCAATTTCCCCGATAAGACTTATCGGAACAAAGGATAATCCGGTTAAAAATATCGGCTTTGAGGATTTGAAAATCGGAAAAAGCAACACGAACACGGAGCTGCGCGCAGCAATTCATGAAGCGATTTATTTCCTTTATGCCGACAACTGCGGTTTTAAAAACAGTGAAATTCTTATGACGGGCGGCGACGCACTTCAGTTTGAAAACTGCAAAAACTGCTATGTTATCGGAAACTGGATTCACGATGTCGGCGCGGCGGCAGTAAGGCTGACGGCGGAGGATCTTGCAGGCGATCCCGTGTACAGGGGCAACCGCATTGAAAATAATTACATTTACAACTGCGGACTTATAAAACGTGATGCAAACGGAATACATCTGAAAAACACTGACTACGGAACGGTTCTTCATAACCGCGTTGACGAGGTACCGCGCGCCGACATCCTTTGGGGCAGCGGCTATACTGCAAATATGAGAATCGGTCAGTCGCACCGCGGTCAGGTGGTCACGGAGGAAAATCAGTACGATTTCAGTAACTGCATGCATAACTACATAGCATATAACGACACCTCGCACGCGCTGACGGACAGTCAGGACGGCGGCGCAATGTACGGCTGGGGAAGCGGAAAAGGCAACCTTGTTGAAAACAATCACATTCACGATATGGACATTCCTTTCTCGATGGGTTACGCAATGTACGGCGATAATCAGACGGGTTATACTACCTGGCAGAACAATCTTATCGATAACAACAACTTAAACGGCGCCGGCACAATATATGCCGCGATGGTTATAAAGGGCGTGCAGCATCAGGTATATAATAACTTCTTCCTCAACAATCCGCGCTGCACACGCGGTGCGTTTGCAACATCATCAAACGAGGATGATAACGCTGATCGGAATATCTATATGAGGAATCTGACGGTAAACTCAAGCGATCAGCTGCACGGTCAGCATAAATGGCTCGACAACCGTTTCCGCAAGGTTGATTACAATATGTATTACAATGACAGCGGAAAATATCTTGTATACAATAATCCCAAGGCAAAAACATATGAAGAATGGAAGAAAATCGAAACGGATTACGGTTTGATGGACGCACATTCGCTTTCGGGTCAGCAGCCGAAATTTGTTGACTATGAAAACCGTGACTACAGACTGCGTTACGATTCCCCGGCATTCTCGGTCGGAATCAGGGATATTGACGAGAGAGATATAGGTCTGACGGCTGACTTTAAGTTTGCGGACAGGGAGGAGGAGCTTTACAAGCTTTACCCCGAAACCGAGTCGGACGGGCTGAGCGCGAATGTGCGCCTCAATTCAGGCGAATCCACACGGATTAAGCTTGCGGCAAGAACCGTTTCGGGATTCTTTGCAAATCTTGACAATGCCGAAATTAAATACGCATCATCGAATCCATCGGTTGCGGCGGTCGGAAATGACGGCGTTATAAAAGCGGGAACAGCGGGAATTGCCGAAATCACAATCACTGCTGAAAAGAACGGAAAAACAGTTAAATCGAACCTGTTTGTGCTTGTAAACGACAGGCTCGAGGAGATTAACGCCAATGTTGCTGATACTGTCATTGATAACAATTCGGAAACATCGGCGCTCGGCATTGCAAAGTCAACAATGGGCTACTATCTGCCCGTCTCCGATTTCACATACAAAAGCTCAAACGAAAAAATTCTGACGGTTGACAAGCAGGGAAACATTGAATCTCATTCGCCGGGAACAGCATATATAACGGTAACGGGAAGCTATAAGGGAATCACAAAGAGCGCGTCGGCAGCCGTAACGGTGCTTGACGGCGTGCTCGACTCTATAACGCTCAGCGGAGAAAAAACCGACGGAATCGTTGTCGGCGAAAATGTGAAGTTTGATTATTCCGTATTGCTCACAACGGGCAAGGAGGTTGTCAAGAGCGATGTTCACGCCGTATATTCAACCGATGATGAAAGCGTTGCGGTTATCGACCAAAACGGTAATCTTTCAGCCGTTTCGGAGGGTGAAACAAACGTTAACATAACTCTTGAAAAAGACGGCTTCAGAAAGAGCGCGTCAAAGGCAATTTCCGTTTACAAGTCGTATTCGGGAACACTTGCACAGGGCTGGAAGGAAATAAACTTCGGCACATCGCACGGTTACGCGGACTTTAGAAGCGACGGCACGGTGCTGATGCGTTCAACGGGTGTTGACTTCTTCGGAACTGCCGACGACGGCTACTATCTGTATAAGGATATTAAGGGTGAAAACGTTTCGGTTGAGATGAACATTCAGTCAATACTTCAGCGTTCAAACAACACGGCAGTCGGCGTTACGGTAAGAGAAAGCGCGTCCCCCGACGCGAGAAACTACACCGTAAGACTTCAGGGCAGCTCGGTTCTTGCAGTCTGGAGAGATGAAACGGGCGGCGAATGCAAATATGCGTCGCTTGCAAGCGGCACAGCGCCGATTAAGATAAAGGTTGAAAAGAAAGGCTCGCAGTTCAATGCTTATGTCGATTCCGGTGACGGATGGAAGCTGCTTCATTCAACCGACATGACATTCATGTCCTGCACAGCCGGTGTGCCGATGTATTCACAGCATGATTTGTCAACGCAGGCAATCGTTAAGGATTTGACAATCAGCGAGTAGGAGGAGCTATATGAAAAAATTACTGTCACTAATCTTATGCGCGGTTATGTGCATTGCGTCCGTATCGGCGACTGCTGCCGATACGGCGCTGGAGGATGATTTTACAAATCAAACGGGGAAATATGTTTCCGCCGTGCTTGACGGCGCGGATGACGGAATACTTCTCATGCAGGAGGACATCGGCCCGGCAACGGGAGTGAATTATCTGTCCTCCGGGGTCGGAACGGCGGAGATTATATACAAGCTCGATTCCGTTACAAGCTTTGAGGTGCAGACATTCGAACATTTCAGAAACAGCGGAACAATATCATTTGCCGCCGCGCCCGAGGGAGAAAACGGAGCAGGGGATTTTACGGCTGTTCCCGAAGCGGATATAACACGGGGCACGGAGAAAATCAGCAATGTTTGGAATAAGGCAACGTATTATTGCAGCACGCTTGAAAATGCGTCGTATATCAAGATAATAATCGACCAGAAAAACGATAAAAGAATCCGTATCTCAAAGGTTAAGCTGCTTGCGGATATTGCGCTTGAGCTTGAAAAATCTGTCTTTTACCGCGGAGATGCGGAAATAACAGACGGAAATCTTTACGGCGCAGATAAGCTTGTGCTGACATTCAATCAGCGCGTTGAAACAATTCCTCAGCTGTCGTTCTCAAAGGAGGGCGGCGCGGAGCTGACGGCGGACGGAAAAGCGGACGCAAGCGGAACGAGCGTTGTCTACAGCTTCGGCAGCCTTGATTTTTCAAGGTATTCATTTTCCGCAAACGGATTTGAAACCCCGACGAAAAAAACATATGATTATTCTTATACAGGCGGTATGACCGCGGATTATTCAGTGCCGGAATCGGTTCATTTCGGCGAGGAATACAGTGCGGATAATTACATAACCGTAAAGGATGCGGAATCGGCGGAGGTAACTCCGGAGGAGCTTTCTGTAACAAGCAAAAACACGGACGTTATCGATATTTCGGGAAATGCCTTTGTGCTTAAAAAGGCAGGCAAAGCTGTTATAAACGCAGCGTTTAAAATCGGCGGAGAATCCGTTTCGCTTGACCGTGAAATAACTCTTTGCGGCGCGGAAAAGCTTGTTTTGCCGGATTCGGCGGTCAGCCTTTCCGCAGGAGAGAGCAAAACGCTTTCGGCATCGGTTGAGCTGACGGACGGAACGACCGCAAACGTGCAGAGCATATCGCTTTCAAGCGCGGACAACACAATTGCTTCAACAAACGGCGCAGCAATCACTGGCGTTAAGAACGGCACCACGTTTGTCACGGTGAAGGCAAGCTATTACGGTGCGGAGTTTACAGCCGTAATATCGGTGGGCGTAGGGCGCGAG
>OGMF01000720.1_pt1 | contig 35879 bp, 35 predicted proteins | sample 1572921 | NCBI WGS metagenome assembly OGMF01 (sample SAMEA2581919, study PRJEB24529) | metagenome | biome: Human gut stool | place: China | collected 2011 | reverse complement strand
GTCAGATACCGGAATCGCATATCCTATTCCCTCTACTGTTTCCGTTGCAATCTTTGCAGAATTGATTCCAATCACTTCTCCATTTGCATTCAGAAGAGCACCTCCGCTGTTTCCCGGATTAATCGACGCGTCGGTTTGAATCAAATCCTCCATGTAAGAGGTTTTCCCGTCGTTTTCAATATTTATGCTTCTCCCCACTGCGCTCACAATTCCTGCCGTTACCGTGCGCTGAAACTGCATACTGAGAGGATTCCCTATTGCGGCAACGCTTTCGCCGACGCGCAGCTGCTTCGCATCTCCGAGCTGCGAGGTTTTGTAGCCGCTGCCGTCGATTTTCACAACGGCAAGGTCAAGCGATGCGTCGCTCCAAACGGTTTTCCCCTCCGTTGTTTCGCCGTTATACAGCGTGACCAGGATTCTCTGCGGACGGGCGCCCACAACATGCTGATTTGTAATGATATACCCGTCCTCCGTGGCAAGCACTCCGCTGCCCATATACCATTGCTCTGTCGCACCCTTATTTTTTTCCGTGGGACCGTTCGTGGCGCTTGATATTCCGACAACGCTTTCAAGCGCCGTTTCAAGCATATCCTCCATTGCCGACGCCGTTTTTATACCTGTTTCCGAAGCCGGCATTTCGGTCCGCGCACTTATATTTTCGGCAGCGCCGCTTTCGGGAGCCTTCGGAGCGGATATCTTCATATATATATAGGAAGATACTGCAAGCAAAACAAAACAAAAACAAAGTGACAGCAGAATTATTGCCGTCTTTTTCAGAACCCCGCGCATAATCTTTCCCCCTTTTTCTATATAGTTAAAATTTTCCCGTTTTTTTGCTTTTTATGCCTCATCCGCAGTAATGTTTAAATATTGACAAGCATATAATTTTAAAAGAAGGCGGAGGTGATTATTTTGCAGCTTGAAAACGCAGCTTCACGCGGAAGCGGCTTCATAATATCGGGCGGTAGGAGTATTCCTCCGAAAAAGCGCGTTCAGGGGCGTTCCGCGCCGCAGCTTGCCCCTGCTGCCGGGCAAGTGCTGCAATCCGCGGGAGCGGCTGTCTGCGAATATTCTCACGGAGCTTCCGTGCTGACGCGCGCCTTGCTGCGCAGAGCGCTTTCCCTGTCGGCGGCGGTTTTATCGCTTGCACTGTTTTTCCGCTTCTTCACTTTCGGCGAAGGCGTTTACAGCGGCAAAAACAGAATTGCCGTTATGCCATCATATTCGGAATACAAAAAAGCGGCTAAAGCTGCCGAAAAGCTTGCCTCAGCGTCCGGCGAAACATTTTCGCGCGAAAATTGCTTCACCGTTCCGGTTATTTCATTCCGCAAAAACGTTTGTAAAAAAGCAGACGCAGCTCAGCGGCTGTTGCTCTCCTCCGATAAATTTTCCGAAGCGTATACTCTTATTTCGGAGGACAAAGCCGTATATAATGCAAAAACCAAAAAGGAAGCCGAGCATGTTCTCAGCGAATACATAAAGCGATTGTCTGTCGGCAGCCGCGCAAAGCTTTCGTCCTCCGTGCAGATAGTAAAAAGAATCATTTCCTCAAAGGACGTGATGAGCAAGGAGGACTGTGCCTACCTGCTCGACCACAGCGGCTTGGTCACCGTTGTGAGCGTTGCCGATTCCTCGTATGAAAAAAATATTCCGTTCGGAACGGAAACGGAAGCCGACAGCAATATGTATCTCGGCGAAACCGTCACTCTTTCTGAGGGAAGCGAGGGACGCGCCGAGGTGCTTCGCCGCACGGTCTACAAAAACGGAATTGCCGAAGATGTCAGCATTATTTCGGAGGATGTTTCCGTGCAGCCCGTGGCGCGTATTATAAAGGTAGGAACAAAGCAAAAGGACGTGTTGAAAACCGGCGTTTTCATGCCGCTTTCGGGCAGACTTTCCTCCCCGTTCGGACCGCGCTGGGGGAGAATGCACGAGGGCATCGACATTGCAGTGCCGGAGGGCACGCCCGTCAAAGCAGCGGAATGCGGAAAGGTTTCGTTCGTGTCCGAAAATGCCGGAGGGTACGGAAAGCTTGTGCGAATCGACCACGGCTACGGAGTGCAGACTGCCTACGGACATTTGAGTAAAATCACCGCCGCCGAGGGCGACACGGTTGCCGCAGGCGCCGAAATTGCGCTCAGCGGCAATACAGGGAACAGCACCGGTCCGCACCTTCATTTTGAAATAATAAAGGACGGGGAACAGATTGATCCCACGCCCTACATAAAAAAATAGTTTTTTCAGGTATATTGCTCTTTTTTTGCGCGCGTACTGCCTAAAGGCATAGCACTTAGGCAGTCTCTTTAGTCTTTGATTTACTCCAAATATTCCACCTCACCGGTAGCAATATTTATCTTACACGAGCGAGAATCCCTTTCATCGTGATCACTATAGTGAACACTATAAACATATCCGTTTTTCACAACAAACAAGGGACCATTTTTCTGATAATATCCTGTATAGCCCGAAATTTTTTTCTTTTCACCGTTTACTTCTATAAACATGTTTCTTGGGTACGGTCCAATCCTGCTCGTTTCAGTAGATACATACACCGTTACTCCGTTCTCGCTGTAATAGCTCTTATTGGGCACGGAAACAAAGCACCGGCTTCCGTCCTCCTCCAATTCTATATATGAATCTCCGTTTGCAGTGTAATAAAATCCTGAAGTGTATATCTCCATATTTTTACCATTAAACTCAAAGTCCCATGCAAGCTTATTTTTAATTAAATCCCACGTCAACGGTATATATACCATGTCCTTATAAAATAGAATCGGATATTCTTTATCATCGTATTTTTCACCGTTCACATTCACTTCAAACGGAGAAGCACCGGCAACAAGATAATCACCGTCAAACGGAGAATCCAGATATTCATCGTCAACCGGTGCATACCTTTTTGGAACCACATTTTTTTCACAGCTTAAAAATATCTCCGTTCCATCAATTTGCATATCGAGCCCGGTCACAATCATATTTGAATAAGTGAGAGGGAAATAAGTTATATCATCATACAAAAACATTGGATATTTAAAGTATTTCTGTAGCTGTTCATAAAAATTAACATAATTAACGTCAATCGGAAATTTAACTATTGTTACATCAAAATCCGCATTTTCTGCAGCCTCAGCTGAGGCTGCAGAAAACATCACAATCAATAAAGAAACAAGAATCAGCACTTTTTTCATGTCATCACCTAATTAAAAGCTATATTTACGGTATCTGCCGTCCATGGAGTATTTGTAAAACTGATTTTCCTATACGCTGTCTCACTCGGTCCTTGTCTCCTCGCTGCCGCGCAGTAAATATCTTTGAATTCATAGTCTCGCACTCCCGACAGATATAAATGAGTTTGAGAATATCCTGCCCCTGTCATTCTTGTTCCGGTATTGATGTTCAAAGGATCATTTTTATCTTTTGCCTGTGCCATGGTTATCTGTTTTGATATTTGTGTCGTAGAAAAACTTGACGAAATACAATTGGTTTTAAAAGGATATCTAATGGTACATACAACACTCCAAGTACTGCTTTCTATTATTTCCATCGTTGCAGCCGTTGTTGTTAAAGTAAGATGAAAATAAATATTTCTGCCGCCATTAAAAGCTATTCCATAATCTTCATAGTGCTGTTCTTTCGCATTATCATCACTTACCGGTCTATTAGGATTAAAATTGGGGTTTCTTTCATAAAAATTATAAAAGCCCTTCCACTGTTGTGTTGCCGGGAAATATACCAGTCCTATATCCCCCCACATGTATTCAATTCCATTCTTTGAATCAAGCCCAAACATATGATATGGTCTGTCATTCGTATAAGCATTAGATACCACCGGAAGAGTAACAAAAGAAGTCATCTGGTCATATCCCGGTTTTGCTTGAATCAAATAATATACTCCTGTCGTATCTCCTGAATTGACAACATCATTTATTTCATTTATCGGAGTATCATTCAAGTTCCGAACCATTAAATTGCTCCGTCTGCTTTCTATGTTCATTGTCGGAACAGCCCCATACGGCGTAATCGATTCACCTTTTAAATTCTTGGGATATATAACCTCCTTACTCCCAATTTTCTTAAGGTTGTTGTAACTTTCTATTTTTGTCGTAATATAATTTTCAACCTGAGCATCACTTAAATTATTTAGTTCAATTTGTTTTTTTGCCGATTCTATTTCCTTTTCTGAAAATCCAGCCTTTATAAGCAAGTTTTCTTGTTGCGAAGACATCTTTGACACTTTACTTTCCTGTGCTATTGCGGTTGAAGATAGTATTCCAACTACCAACAAAACTGTCACCATAATTGTAAACAATTTTTTCATATTATTTCTCCTTCCAATAAAAAAACGTGCAAACCAATCTCCGGTAATCAAAGGAGCTGACCTACAACGTTATGCTTCATCAGTCTATATTCATCCATTTAGTTTTTTTGCACAGAGGAATATAACATCTGATGCATTTTATCTATGCATAGCCCCTTTGATAAAAACTGAACCATTGCAATCTCCCCCGTTTCCTTTATACTGTCTTTATCATAACATATTGTTTTTTTAATGTCAATACATTTTGGAAAATTTACTATTTATTTATATTTCCGAAAGTTTTATAAAAAATGGAAGGATAAACCTGCGTTTACTTTCTCATCAGGGAATTGCTTTCTCCGCCGTGCCTTTTTATACGAAACCTGCCCGATCAATACTTATCTGCTCACTGCCTTTTCCGCACTGCTTTTCGCCGCGTGCGCTTTGTCCTCTCTCCGCTTAGTGCGCGCAAGGGGTGAAGGCGCAGCCTTCTCCATCATGTTCGGCACAATGCAGATTTCACTGTAAGCCTCATTTTCTGCGCTGTCCTGCGGCGGCGTGGGCATCAGCCCCGTACATTCCGTCACCGACGCAACATCGCTTATTTCATTTGCAATCTCATATTCAAACGAATCGTTTTTCTTATCAGACATAAAAAACGCCTCCCGAATCAGTTTAACCGTTCGGGAGGCGTTTATAACTTGAAAATATTTAATTGACAGGAAACTTTTTCAGCTGCCGAGATATGCTTTTTTGACAGCATCGTTTGCAAGCAGCTCCGCTCCCGTGCCGCTGAGAGTTATCGAACCTGTTTCGAGAACATAACCGCGATCGGCGGTTTTCAGCGCCATATTCGCGTTCTGCTCGATAAGCAGCACCGTCACACCCTGCTTGTTTACTTCCTTTATAATATCGAATATGCCCTTTACGATAAGCGGCGCAAGTCCGAGCGACGGTTCATCCATCATCATAAGCTTCGGATGGCTCATAAGCGCTCGCGCAACGGCAAGCATCTGCTGCTCTCCGCCGGAAAGCGTTCCTGCCTGCTGCCAGCTGCGTTCCTTAAGGCGCGGAAACAAATCATATACCCAGCGAATGTCCTCCGACAAATCGTCATGACGCAGATATGCGCCTATCTTAATATTTTCAACTACGGTTAAATCAGGGAAAACACGTCTGCCCTCCGGCACAAGCGTTATTCCGCTGCGCACGATGTCATTCGAACGCTTCCCCGTTATATCATTTCCGAAGAATGTGATTTTTCCGCTTTTTACGGGAACAAGACCGGAAATTGTCCTGAGAGTGGTGCTCTTTCCGGCTCCGTTTGCACCGATAAGCGTTACAATGCTTTTTTCGGGAACTTCAAACGAAATGCCCTTAACGGCTTCGATTCCGCCGTAATTAACGGCAAGGTTTTCAATTTTCAGCATCGTCGCTCACCCCCAGATATGCCTCGATGACACGAGGATTATTCTGAATCTCCTCCGGCGTTCCGCTTGCAATAAGCTTGCCGAAATCGAGAACATATATCCTATTCGAAATCTGCATTACAAGATCCATGTGATGCTCAATCATAAACACGGAAAGATTATATTCATCCTTAATCTGCCTGATGAACTGCGTAAGCTCCAGTGTTTCCTGCGGATTCATGCCTGCCGCAGGCTCGTCGAGAAGCAAAAGCGACGGCTCGGTTGCAAGCGCGCGCGCAATTTCCAGACGGCGCTGCTCGCCGTAAGGCAGCGAGCTTGCCTTTTCGCCGCGGAACTCGTAAAGTCCGAAGCGCCTCAGAAGCTCCTCAACCTCGGCGCGCTGCCGCCGCTCCTCCTGCAGGTTCAGGCGGAACGTTGCCGTGAAAATATTTGATTTTGCGCGCATGTGCTTTGCTATAAGCACATTTTCGAAAACCGAAAGCTCTTTAAACAGCCTTATATTCTGAAACGTTCTTGCAATGCCCATTTTTGTAATTTTATCGGGCGAGGGCGCAATTGTCGATGTATATTCACCCTTATGCTCTCCCATATAGAGCTTTTTCATTTTGCCCTTCGGATAATTTTCAATTATTTTTTCGCCGTTAAAGTAAACGCAGCCGTTTGTCGGCGCATAAACGCCCGTTACAACGTTAAAAGCCGTTGTTTTCCCGGCGCCGTTGGGACCGATGAGCGCCACTATTTCGTTTTTGTTAATGTCAAGGTTAAGGTTGTTCACGGCGACAACGCCGCCGAACTGCATGACAACATTTTCAATGTGCAGCACACTGTCCTTTGGAAGCTCAGTGTTTTTCATCAGCTTTCACCTTCCCCTTCCTTTTAAATAATCCGAAAATCGCGTCCCACGAAAATTCATTGTTACCCATAATTCCACGCCTGTAGAACAGAACCACAACCATGATTATGATTGAGAATATGAGCATGCGGAAGCCCGTGCGGAGAAACGGAACCTTAAACGTTCCGATATACGTTTCGTTATCGAGAAAGCGCAGCCACCACTCGCTGCTTGCAACATACAGAAACGAACCGATAATGCTTCCTGTGATTGAACCGATTCCGCCGATTACAACAATCAGAAGAAATTCATATGTCATCGCAATTGTGAAGCCCTTTGCCTGAACCATTGTAAGAAACATTGCATAGAGCGCACCCGACACACCGGCAAAAAACGAGCTGATTACAAACGAAAGCAGCTTGTGATGCGCAAGGTTAATTCCCATTGCTTCCGCCGCAATTTCATCCTCACGGATTGCCTTGAACGCTCTGCCGTAGGTTGAATTGAGAAGCAGCACAATAATTGCAATGCATATTGTTACCGCAATAAGAGGAAACATAATCGTTGTGAAAGACGGAATGTTCTTTATCATATTTGACCCGTTGGTAATCGGAGCAAGCTCCTTGCTCTGAACAACGGCGCGCACAATCTCGGCAAATCCGAGCGTTGCTATTGCAAGATAGTCGCTTTTCAGCTTGAGAACGGGCTTTCCGATGAGCCATGCGCAGAGCGCCGCCGCAAGACCGCCGAGAATAATCGCCGCGAAAAAGCCGACATGCACCTTTGCAACAAGCGGCGAAACGCCGCCTTCAACATACATATAAAGCATTTCGCGCTTTGCAACATCATTCGTAAGAACGCCGTAAACCACCGCGCCAATAAGCATGAACCCTGCCTGACCGAGCGAGAAAAGCCCCGTGAAGCCGTTAAGCATATTCATCGAAACGGCAACAAGCGCGTAAACCAGGCTTTTCTGAAGAATCGGGATTATCATCTGCACCGTGCTTGAACGCTCCGCCGCCGGAATTGAATCAAGCCGCCATGTCAGCAGCAGAACGATTGCCGCCAGCACAAGCGTTGCAATAAGATTGCGTTTTTTGTTCGGCGCACGCATGGCGCTTTTTTCAATATTTTTCTGCATACATGCATCACACCTTTTCACTTGTTTTTTCGCCGAACAGACCCGTCGGCTTTACTATAAGAACAATTATCAGCAGCGCAAACGTGAATGCGTCACTGTAGGTTGAATAATTTACCTTTATAAATTCCTGGCATATGCCGATGACAAATGCGCCGATAACCGCTCCGGGGATTGAACCGATTCCGCCGAAAACCGCTGCAACAAACGCCTTAAGTCCGGGCATTGCTCCGATTGTCGGCTGAACCGTGCCGTAGTCCGAGAAAAACAGAATCGAACCGACGCCGGCAAGAAATGAACCGATAACAAATGTCATGCTTATTACTGAGTTTATGTTTATGCCCATGAGCTGCGCGGTTTCAAAATCTCGCGATACGGCGCGCATTGCCATACCGATTTTCGTGAACCTTATCAAAAGCACCAAAAGCACAACAAGCGCAATTGTTACCGCCGGAGTTATAACATAGAGCCATTTTATCGTCATTCCGCCTGCATTAAATGTTTTCGAAAGAAAGGGAATATGCGGATAAGGCTGGTTTATACCGCCGATTATATAATATGCAAGATTCTGCAAAAGGTATGAAACACCGATTGCCGAAATCATAATCGACATTCGCGGTGCATTTCTGAGCGGCTTGTACGCAACGCGCTCAATTGTTACGCCGAGCAGTACCGTTGCAATAAGCGTAACGGGAATGGCAGCATATATTCCGATTGATGCTGCCAAGAACACCATGAAAAAGCCTGCCATCATAAATATATCTCCGTGAGCAAAATTTATAAGTCGCAGTATGCCGTAAACCATTGTGTAGCCGATTGCAATAAGCGCATACTGACCGCCGACCGAAATACCGATCAGCAGATAGTCGATAAATCGCTCCAATGTCATGTGAATCCTCCTCGCAAACGATGACGGCACGGAGCAGAGCTTTATCCGCACCATACCCAAAAAGCGGCGGAAGCTCCGCCGCTTTTCATCAATAAAATAATTTTATAAAATTACTTAACAGTCTGAGTCTTTATAAATTCAAAGCCCTTATCGGTCATTGTCTTTATGTAAGCCATATCCTTCTTGGCATCACCGTTTTCATCAAACGAAATTGCACCGGTCACACCGTCGCACGTTACGCCTGAAATCGCGTTTTTAATATCCTCGGGTTTAACGGAATCAGCCTTTTTAATCGCTTCAATCATTACCATGTATGCATCATATCCGAGAGCGGAAACCGCTGCAACACCGTCGTTTCCTCCGTTTTCGGTAAGAGCCTTCGAATTGCTGTTAAGATATTCCTTGAAGCCCTTTACGAAATCACCCGCAACGGAATTCGAGGTATCGTTCTCGTCGAAGAAGGTGGAAATAAATACATCTGTTGCCATTCCTGCCGAGTTTTCAATAATCGACTGATTTTCCCATGTGTCGCCTGCCATAATCGGGCATGTGATCCCCTTTTCGCGAGCCTGCTTGATAATAAGCGGCGCCGTCTGAATTGACGAGGGAGCAAAGATTACGTCAACATTCTCGCTCTTTGCGGTTGAAAGAATTGTTCCGAAGTTTGTTTCGCCTGTCTGGAATTCATATTTAACGGTCTTGCCGCCCATTTTCTCAAACGCCTGCTTGAAAAATGTGCTAAGACCGAGAGAATAGTCATCTCCGAGCTCCGTTATAACGGCAGCCTTTTTGCAGCCCTTTTCCTTTGCAAAGTTTGCCATGACAGTGCCCTGGAAAGGATCAAGGAAGCAAACGCGGAAGTAGTATTCATTTCCCTCCGTAACAGCCGGGTTTGTGCATGAGCAGCCGATTGCCGGGATTTTAGCATCACCGAACGTGGGAGCAGCCGCAATCGAAACGCCGCTGCCGTACGAGCCGAGCACGCCTGCAACACCCGCGCTTACAAGGCTCTGAGCAGCCGTAACACCCTTTGCATTATCCGACTGGTTGTCAGCTTCAACCAGCTTAATCTTATATTCTTTTCCGCCTACCGTAACGGTGGGAACCTTTGTGTTTGCATATCTGATACCGAGAACCTCCTGCTTGCCGCCGGCGGCATTCTGACCGGTTGCCGGTTCAAAAACTCCGATTTTGATAACATCGCCGTCTGCTCCGGATTGACCGGATTCCTTCTTTTCGCCGCAGCCTGCAAAGCCAAGAGTCAGCAGGCAGAGAGCCGTTGCCAATGCCAATGCTTTTTTCATAGTTTAACATCCTTTCAGAAAATTATAATAAAATTTTACAACATTTTACGCTGTAAGTCAAGAAAAATTTATACAATCCGGCTGTTCCTATGAATTTTTCGAGATCTACACTCTTTCCCTACACGACGCTCTTCCGATCTCGGTGCGGACAGGTCATATATATTTAGCGTAGACATAAGGGGGTGAGCATACGGATATTGATTTTATTCTGCGCTGTCTGCCGCCGAAGCTGTGCGCGGCGGTAAAAGCCGAGGGGCTTGAAAGCATTTGCGAGATTCGCGTATCCGCCGGAAAAAACTGCTTTATTATAAAGAACGGGATTATACGCGATACAGAAATCTGCGTTTCTCAAACCGACATTGCACGGACGGCGGACGCGCTTTGCCGCGGCTCGCTTTATGCGGCGCAGCATTCCATGGTAAAGGGTTATATCACCGTTTCGGGCGGTCACCGCGTCGGAATATGCGGACGAGCGGTAACGGAGGACGGCAGAATTACGCATATTGCGGATATATCGGCAATGTGCATCCGAATTTCGCGCGCCGTTTTGGGCTGTGCCGATAAAATTGTGCCGCATCTGAGCGATTCCGGAATACCTCGAAGCGCGCTCATTGTTTCACCGCCGGGCTGCGGAAAAACAACCATCCTGCGCGACGCGGCGCGGCAGCTCGGAAAACGCTTCAAAATATGTATAGTTGACGAACGGTCGGAAATAGCAGCGTCAAACGGAGGGATTCCCTCGCACGATGTCGGCATAATGACGTGCGTTATGGACGCAATGCCGAAAAGCGAGGGCATTTCAATTGCCGTCCGCACAATGTCGCCGCAGATAATTATAACGGACGAAACCGGAAGCGCGGCGGAGGAGGAGGCAATTTATCAGCTTATAAACTGCGGCGCGAAAATAATTACGACGGCGCACGGTTACGATGAGCGCGACGTTATGCGCAGGCCGTTTCTCGGCAAGCTCATAAAAGACGGAATATTTGAAAGAATAATCGTGCTTTCGTGCAGCCGCGGAATCGGCACTGTTGAAAAAATAATTTCGGACGGGAGGGTTGTTCCGTGATTAAAATAACGGGAGCATTTTTGCTGCTGACGGCATTTTTGATTATCGGATTGAAGAAACGCTGTGCGCTTATCGGGCGGCTCAAGCTTTTGCGCGAAAGCGAAGCGGCGGCGATGACGGCATATTCACGGCTGAAATGCATGTGCATGCCGCTTGACGAATGCTTTTCCGGAAGCGGAGGACTGTTTTCCGAAGCGGCGCGAAGAATGAGCGACGGTGAAATGCCGCGTGAAGCAATGCATGGTGCGGCAAAAGCAAACCGCTTTCTGAAAAGCTGCGACAGGGCGGCATTTTCCGATTTCGCCGATGGATTGACCCTGGGCGACTGCGCCGGGCAGCTTTCCAATCTTGAAATGCTCCGCGAAAGGCTTCGTCCGCTCGCGGCTGAAGCCGCCGATGATGCCGCACGGCTCGGAAAGCTTTGCGTTGAGGGATTTTTCCTTGCCGGAGCTGCATTTGCACTGATACTGATATAGGGGCAGGATAGTATGAACATAGATTTTATTTTTCAGATTGCCGGAATCGGCATAATCGTGGCGGTGCTCAATCAGCTTCTGATGCGCTCCGGGCGCGAGGAACAGGCGCTTATGACCACCATCGCCGGGCTTGTTGTGGTGCTCTTAATGATTGTAACAAAAATCGCGGAGCTGTTCACAACGGTAAAGACGGTGTTCGGCTTATGAACATTGCATCGCTCTGTGCGGCGGCAGTTTGCGCCTCGGCGCTGATTCTGTGCCTGCGCACGGTCCGCCCCGACATTGCGCAGGCGCTCGCGGTTGCCGCGTCCGTGCTGCTTTTCGCCGCAGTTCTTCCTTACTGCGCGGAAATTGTTAAATCGATAAAGGACTTCACTGCACTCGGCGCCTCCGGGGGAAGATATATCGTTCCCATAATGAAAATAACGGGGATTGCATATATTTCGCAGCTTTCCGCCGAGCTTTGCTCCGATGCCGGAGAAAAAGCGCTTGCCGCACGCGTTGAAATGGCGGGGAAAATTGCAATCTGCATAATCACGCTGCCGATTGCAAAAGAGGTATTTATAAAAATAACGGGAATTTTGAATTGATATGGATGATTTTAACTTTAAACCGGACATAACGGAGTCGGGCGCGGACAACATAGCGCAGCTTTTCGGCAGCTTCGACTTCGGTGAAATAACGGATGATATTGTAAGCGGCAGCTTTTCGCTTGGCGGCAGCAAGGTTATCGGTAAAATTATCGGGCTTTTTTTGGGAGAGCTTAAGACAAGCTTTGCGCTGATGGGCGCGCTGATTTCGCTGCTGCTGATATGCGCCGTTGCGAACAATCTGACCGAATCCTTCGGGAAGAAAAGCGTTTCCTCGGCAACGCGTTATGCCTGCTTTGCATATGCCGCAACGCTCATTGTTTCATCATTTTCATCAGTGTGCGGCTATGTGACGGACACAATCCGAGATATAACGGTGCTGACGCAAAGCATAATCCCGGCAATGAGTATGCTCCTTGCAAGCGGAGGCGGCGCACTGCTCGGTTCGATGGCGCACCCCGTGATATTTTTCATTTGCAGCGCAATGGGGCTTCTTATAAGAAGCGTTATCACGCCGCTTGTGATGCTGCGCGCCGCCTGCGTACTTTTTTGCGCCGCAAGCCGCAGCAGCGCACTTTCCGAGCTTTCCGAGCTTGTCTGCGTGCTGCACCGTAATCTGCTCGCACTTTCGATGACGCTTTTTTCGGGAATCCTCGGGATAACGCGGATTGCGGCAGCATCGTTTGACAACCTTGCCGCTCGCGGAATTAAATTCGCGGTTTCGGTTTCCGTTCCCGTTGTCGGCAGCTCGGTTGCAGAGGCGATGAACAGCGTTGCGGGCTCGGCGGCGCTTTTAAAAAATGCAATCGGAACGGCAGGAGTTATCTGCCTGTTTGCGATGTTCTCCGTGCCGCTTATCAAAATCGGTGCGCTTGCGCTTGTCTACAGGCTTGCCGCAGCATTTTCCGCTCCCGTTGCCGATTCCGAAATTACGGGGGTTCTGCGGAAAACCGGTGAATGCATCGACATGCTTTTTGCTTCCGTTGCCTGCATGGGGGTTATGATGATAATTTCAATCGCTTCAATTTTATAATATTCCAAGGAGGGAGATTTTACGGCACAGTGGATCAGGGAATATGTAATTTCAATCGGCGCGGTGATGATGCTGATTTCATTTTCGCAGCTTCTGCTGCCGGACGGCGGACTGAAAAAATTTGCATCGCTTGCGGCAGGCTTTATGATTATAAGCGCCGTAATTTCGCCGCTCGGCTCAGTTCCGACAGACGCTCTCGGGGATTTCAGCTTGCCGGGCGAAGGCTCGTCTGCGGCGAACGAAGCTCTTTACCGCGCCGAGGTCATAAAGCGGCACCGCGAAAACCTTGCCGAAATAATTGAGAAAAAGTTCCGTCATAAGTCACGCGCCTATGTTGACACGGACAATGACGGAAACATAACTAAAATAACGCTTCACTGCGGCGGCGACGAAAGCGGTTGTATTGCTTACATAATACGCGAGCTCGGCGTTCCGCGCGAAAGGATTGTAACAGTATATGAAAATAATTGACAAATTTTTCACGGATAAAAAAGGTTCTGCCGTAATATATATATTATTGACAGTCGGGATTCTGCTTCTAACCGCCGGCAGCGGCATGTTTTCGCCGAAAAAAACCGAAAAGCCTGTCGCTGCGGAAAGCAAAGCGGAGAGCAGCACCGAGGAGAAGCTTGAAAAAATTCTGTCGCAGATAAAGGGCGCAGGGCGCGTCAGTGTGATGATTGTCACCAAAAACAGCGGTGAAAAAAAGTTCGGCTGCGACACGGACGGAAAGCAGAAAAAAACGGTCATTCTCAGCCGCGGCGGCGGCGAAGAAGCGCTTGTTTCCGAGGAGATAATGCCGGAGATAAGCGGCGTTATCATCGTCGCCGAGGGCGGCGGCAAAAGCTCCGTAAAAGCGGAGCTTACGCATGCGGCACAAACAGCGCTTGCAATAGCGCCGCACAAAATAGAGGTTTTTGAAAGGAAGGATTCTCAATGATGATGGTAATCAGAAAAAAACAGCTTGTTATTGCAGCGCTTGCAATCGTAATCGGAACGGCAGGATATGTAAATGCTCGGAAAACCGGAGCGGACGCGGATGTTTCATCGGACAGTCCCTACCTCGGTGAAGCGCAGCTTGTTGACAGCGGCAGCGCTAAGGAGTCCGTGCAAAATGACTTTTTCACGCAGGCTCGGCTTGACCGCGAGGCAGGGCGCAGCCGCTCAATCGAAACCTTTAACTCTATAATTTCCAACAATGAAGCCGACGAGGCGGCAAAGGCTTCCGCTCAGCAGGGCGTTTTGCAGCTTGCACAGAACACGGAAACCGAAACGGCGATTGAAAATCTGCTCCGCGCGCGCGGCTTTGCGGACGCCGTTTGCTATATAAACAACGGAATGGCAAACATTGTTGTCAAGGCAAAATCGCTTGACAGCGCTGACAGTGCAAAAATCACGGAAATCGTGACGGAGCAGAGCGGTATTCCGAATGATAAAGTTAAAATCATGGAAATGAACTGATGTGTTTTTGCTGCGAATAAACTTCACCTCTTGGAGCACCTATGTACACCTTCGGGTTCAGTTTGTCCGTTCAGAGGCTTTTTTCTATCCCCTAAAACCGGGATGTTAAAACAATGATAAACGAAAAAAGTGTGACTGTGCGATCACACTTTTTTCGTTTCAGACTGTCGAAAAAGTCGGTCAACCACAAGCAAACTATAATTTTAATCATCTTAATTTTAAAGAAGTTTTGATTCAAAAGCAAGCCACAATCAAATCAGATATTTGATTGAATCGACCTCTAAGCCCCGAAATTCCGGGGCTTTTGCTTGTTTCCGTCCGGCGCGCCCTCTAACGTACCTTTGTGCGATCACACTTTTTCCGTTTATTACTGTTCGTCAATATATTCACATGCCTGAGTTGCGGCAACTGCGCCGTCCGAAACGGCGGTTGCAAGCTGGCGGAGCGGCTTTGCACGGCAATCGCCTGCAACGAAAATGCCGCTGCGCTCCGTACGGCAGTCCTCGCCCGATTCGGCATATCCTGCGGAATCAAGCTTTAAAACGTCCGAAAAAGGTTCGTTATGCGGCATTTGCCCAACTGCGACAAACACGCCGCTGACCGAAAGCTGCTCGCCTTCTCCGCTTCCGTTATCAAGCAGAACACTTTTAACCGATTCCGCTCCGTCTATCCGCTGCACGGTTGAGTTAAGCTTGAATACCACATTCGGCTTCTTTTCAAGCTGTGACACAAGCAGCCTTTCACCGCGGAACTCGGCACGGCGGTGGACAAGATAGACCGTTTTGCATATTGATGACAGGTAAAGCGCGTCACGCAGGGCGGTGTTCCCTCCGCCGACAACGCACACATCGCGGTCTTTGAAAAAGCTCCCGTCACACACAGCGCAGAACGAAACGCCCGAGCCGATGTAGCGCTGCTCGCCGTCCGCACCGAGACGGCGGTTTTTCTGTCCCGAAGCTATTATAACGCTTTTGCAGGAATACTCGCCCTTTGAAGATATAACAGTTTTTACTTTGCCGTCTTTTACTGCGCTCACGCTCTCAATTTTCATGTCTGCGCCGCAGGATTTTGCCTGTGCATACAGCGCATCCGCAAAATCAGCTCCCGAAACGGAGCTTATCCCCGGATAGTTCTCAATATTATCCGTATAGAAAATCTGACCGCCGAAGGCAGCCGCTTCGAGCACGAGCACGCTTTTTTCCGCGCGGCGCGCATAAATTGCTGCCGTAAGCCCTGCCGGTCCACCGCCTACTATAATTATATCGTACAACATATTCTCCTCCTATTTGATTTCAACCACGGTAACGCCGCTTTCGCCCTCGCCGTAGCGCCCGGGGCGGAAGCTTTTTGCGTGCGGATGATGCCGCAGCATATCATTAATTGCACTGCGAAGCACGCCCGTCCCCTTTCCGTGAATTATGCTCACCGATTCAAGATGCGCCAGCGCCGCGTCATCAAGGTATTTATCAGCCATCATAACCGCGTCATCGGCATTCTGACCGCGCAAATCAATCTCCGTTTTGACGGACGAAAAGCTCCTTTGCGCGCCGTCCGAATAAACTGGGGCGTTTTTTTTCTTCTTTTCCTCCTTTGCCGGAGCAAGCGCGTTTATATTCGTTCTGATTTTCAGTATTCCGACCTGAACCGTCAGATCGCCCTTTTTATCCGGCAGGGTCAGGATGTTTCCCGTCTGCCCCATGGTTGTAACCGTGACGCACTGCCCGAGAATAAGGCTGCGCGGATCAAGCTTTTTCGTTCCCCTGGACGAGAAAACGTCCTCGCTGAGCGAGTTTGCCATGTCGTCAAAATTCTTTTTAAGCCGGCGGCGTCCCTCCTCAATGCTTTTTCGGTTATTCGCCGCCGATTCACCGAGCAGCCGCTGCATATCCTTAACGATTTTGTCGGCTTCGTTTTTCGCCTGCTCGTAAATTTTCTTTGCGTCGCGCCGCGCGTCGCTGAGAATCTTTTCGCGCTGCTTCTCAATCATCTGCTTTTCATGCTGTGCAATTTCACGCTGCGCAAGCGTTTCCGCGCGTGCCTCGCTCGCCTCCGAAAGCTCCCGTTCAGCCTTTGCGCGCTGCTTTTCAAGCGATGAAATCACGTCCTCAAAGCGCGTGTTTTCTCCGTCGATGAGCGACTGCGCACGTGTGATAATATCATCTGACAAGCCGAGTCTGCGCGATATGGCAAACGCGTTGCTCTTTCCGGGCACACCGATTAAAAGCCTGTATGTCGGGCGCAGGCTTACAATATCAAACTCGCATGCCGCATTTTCAACGCGGTCCGTTGTCAGCGCATAAAGCTTGATTTCGCTGTAATGCGTTGTTGCCGCCGTTTTTGCGCCGAGCAGCTTTGCTCTTTCGAGAATCGCCACTGCAAGCGCCGCGCCCTCAACGGGGTCTGTTCCCGCGCCGAGCTCGTCAAACAAAACAAGAGATTTATAGTCAGCTCTTTTGAGAATATCAACAATATTTACCATGTGTGCCGAAAACGTGCTCAGCGATTGTTCGATTGACTGCTCATCGCCTATGTCGGCGAAAATGCTTTTAAACACAGCTATTGTGCTGCCCTGCTGCGCAGGAATGCACATTCCGCACTGTGCCATAACGGTGAACAACCCGAGCGTTTTGAGTGAAACCGTCTTTCCGCCCGTGTTCGGACCTGTTATAACAAGCGTGTCAAAATCCCTGCCGAGGTAAATATCCGTCGGCACAACCTTTTTCGGGTCTATCAGCGGATGCCGCCCTTTTTTTATATCGATAATTCCGTCATCGTTCAGAAGCGGCGCAGCAGCATTCATGCTATGTGCCAGCTTGCCCTTTGCAAATATAAAATCGGTTTCAAGCAAAATATTATAATTTTCCGTAATCTGCGGAGCATATTCTCCGACCTGTGCCGAAAGCTCTGAGAGAATCCGCTCGATTTCGTCCTTTTCCTCACCGGCAAGGCTTTTAAGGCGGTTATTGATTTCAACCGCTGCCATCGGCTCGATAAAAAGCGTTGCACCGCTTGCGGAGCTGTCGTGCACAATGCCGGCAATCTCGCCCTTATGTTCGCTTTTCACAGGGATAACATAGCGGTCGTCGCGCATGGTGATAATCGCTTCCTGCAAAAGCGGAGCTATTCTTGAGGAACGGAGCATATCGCTCAGAACATCGCGCACCTTTCCGTTCAGCGAACGCATTTTCCGCCTTATTGACGCTAATTCGGGGGAGGCGTCGTCCGCCATTTCCTCCTCGCTGACAATTGCGCCGTAAATCGTCCGTTCAAGCTTTTTATTTTCCGTCACGCCGGACAAAACCGCATATATATTCGGATAATTCTCCTCAAAGCCGTCATCTGCGGCATATTCGCGCAGTCCGCGCGAGATTCTGAGCACGTGCGCAACATTGAGAAGCTCGCTCATCGAAAGCGCACCGCCGGAGCTGCTGCGTGCCGCGGCACCCGCCACAGAGCGCACCGCACTCACTCCCGGCGAGCCTTTTTTCAAAATGAGCGACTGCGCCTCATCGGTCTGCAAAAGCATACGGCGTATTTCAAAAATATCTCCGCACGGGTGCAGAGCTTCGCAGCGCTGCTTGGTTTCGGCACATACAGCTTGCCCCGAAAGAAGCTTCAAAATTCGTTCAAAATCGAGAACTCTCAGTGTTTTATCGTCAATGCATGAAGCCACCCGGCTTCACTCCTTTCATGTTTTGCTCTATTTTTAATAATACTTTATTTTTATCAAAAAGTCAACAATTCACCGGGCAAAAAACGGAGCAAGCCCTTTCCGTTGACGGACAAGGCTTGCCCCGTTTTTTGTTTTAGAGCAGCTCCACGGATATATCCCTTTTTCTCGGTTTTGCGGCGGGTGCGGCTTCCTTTTTCGGAGCTTCTCCCATCGCCTCGCTGATAGCTCGGTTGATAAACGCGTTTATGCTTTCTCCGTTTGCCTCCGCAAAGCTGCGGATAAGCTCCTTCTTTCCTTTTGCAACCTTAAGCTCAACCCTGTCGTACGCTTTCAGGTTGTACTTTGCGTTTGCGCGTTTTCGCGCTTCGGAAAGCGGCATGAAAATCCCTCCCTTTTAAGCTTCTTATATTATCCGATAAGCTCCCAGAACAAATCCGTGTATTCCGCCGGATTGTCAATCGGCATATCGGCAATTAAAAGCGCCTGGTCATAGAGCAGCTTGCCCATTTTCGCGCATTTGTCCTTATCAAGCTGCCATGCGTCGAGCAGCATGTAAAATGCTTTATGCGTCGGATTAAGTTCAAGCACACGCTGCGCCTTTATATCCGGATGGTCGCCGGGAACGGAAGCGAAGTACTTCTCCATTTCAAGGCTCACCTCGCCGTCAGTGCTGAGGCACACGGGATGGCTCTTAAGCTTGTGCGACAAACGCACCGCCGAAACCTTTCCGCCGAGCGAATCGCGCAGATAATCGAGCATAACCTTGTTTTCTTCCTCTTTTTCCTGCGTGTCTGTCTTTTCCTCCTCGCTTTCAAGTCCGAGATCCTTATCGTTTACCGACTTGAATTTCTTTCCGTCAAGCTCGCCGAGCATATTTACGACAAACTCGTCAACCTCGTCCGTCATATAAAGAATCGAATAACCCTTTTCCTTAATCTGCTCCGTCTGCGGCAAATTGTCTATCTTCGCAACGGTTTCGCCGCATGCATAGTAAACGTACTTCTGATCCTCCGGCATTGTTTCGGTGTACCGCGAAAGCGTTACAAGCTTTTTCTCGCCCGATGAATAGAACAGCAAAAGATCCTTCAAAAGCTCGCGGTGCGCACCGTAATCGGAAACCATACCGTACTTAAGCTGCAGACCGAAGCTCTTCCAGAATTTTTCGTATTTTTCGCGATCGTTTTCAAGCAGTTTTTTAAGCTCCTGCTTAATTTTCTTTTCTATATTATTGCATATCGCCCGAAGCTGGCGGTCATGCTGCAGCATCTCGCGCGAAATATTCAGCGATAAATCCTGGGAATCAACAACGCCCTTCACGAAGCGGAAATGCTCGGGAATGAGCTCCTCGCAGCTGTCCATAATCATAACGCCGGAGGAATAAAGCTCAAGTCCGCGCTTGTATTCCTTTGTGTAGTACCCCATGGGAGTGTTTGACGGAACGAACAGCAGCGCCTTGTATGAAAAGCTTCCCTCAACATCCGCGCGGATAATAAGCGCCGGATCCTCCGCGTCGTAATATTTTTCCTTGTAGAAGCTGCTTAACTGCTCGTCCGTAACCTCATCGCGGCTGCGCTGCCACAAAGGAACCATGCTGTTTATCGTTTCTTCTTCAATATATTTCTCATATTCCGGCTTGTCACTGTCAGGCTTTTCAATCTTGCGTGACTTCTCAATATCCATTTTAATCGGGTAGCGAATGTAATCGGAATATTTCTTTATAAGCGAACGAAGCGTATATGTTTCGAGATATTCGCTGTAATGCTCATCCTCGCTGTCGGGCTTTATCTTCATATAAATATCCGTGCCGCAGCCCTCTTTTTCCGCTTCTGTAACGGTATATCCGTCAGCGCCGTCCGACTCCCAGCAGTAAGCCTTATCCGAACCGAATGCCTTTGTCACAACAGTGACCTTTTCGGAAACCATAAATGCGCTGTAGAAGCCGACTCCGAACTGACCGATAATGTCTATTCCGTCTTTTTTCTCCATATCCTGCTTAAAACGAAGCGAGCCGCTGTTTGCGATTATTCCGAGATTCTTTTCAAGCTCCGCCTCCGTCATTCCGATTCCGTTATCGCTGACCTTGATAACGCGGTTCTCCTTATCGACGGAAACCTTTATGAAAAGATCCTCGCGCGCGGTACCGCTGCCGCCCTCCTCAAGTGATTTGTAGCAGAGCTTGTCAAGCGCGTCTGACGAGTTTGATATAATTTCACGAAGGAAAATTTCCTTGTGCGTATAAATAGAATTAATCATCATATCGAGCAGCCGCTTTGACTCTGCCTTAAACTGCTTTTTTGCCATGACAAAAACTCCCTTTCTTTTTTGTTAGCACTCATTGTCTTTGAGTGCTAATATAGCTTACCACCTTTTTCTGCTTTTGTCAATAGCTATATGCAAAAAAAGGGGATGTTAAAAAACTCCGGAACGCAAGAAAAGGAGAAAAAGCAGATATTACGGGCAGTTATAGCTATTGTAATTCGCTCTTATTATATGTAACCCAAAGCTAACGCTTTGGCTCAGTTTGTTAATTCCGGAGCTTTTTTCCTATCCCCTTGAAAAAACGGACGCTGTTTAAAAAGTCGATTGACTTTTTAAACAGCGTCCGATTATCCGAAAAACTTATTTAACGATGTTCTTCAGAGCCTGTCCTGCCTTGAAAGCGGGAACCTTGGAAGCCGGAACTTTGATTTCTTCCTTAGTCTGAGGATTGCGGCAAACGCGGGCTGCTCTCTCTCTTACTTCAAAAGTACCGAAACCAACGAGCTGAATCTTATCACCCTTTTCAAGAGCTGCTTCAACAGCATCAACAAAAGCGTTGAGAGCCTTTTCAGCGTCCTTTTTGGAAAGATCAGCCTTTTCTGCCATGATTGCAACGAGTTCTGTCTTGTTCATGTCTTTTCCTCCTTATATAATTAATTATCTACCTGCGATGATAATTCGCAACGTATTTCCACATTATAATAGCATATTAGAACGGTTTATTCAAGTGTTTTCTTAAATATTATTTACTTTTTTGCTAATTTTTTAGGAAAAAACGCCGTTTTTCCGCCTAAGACATTATTTTCTGAGAATCAAAACGTCCTCTTTTGAGATGCACCCCGTCAGCCACGCAAGCGACAGATATGCCGCCGCAGCAAAAATAATTGCCGCAAGCAGAACGGGAACCGACGGAAAAAGCATATATATAAGCCGCGCAGCAGCACAGGCGGCAGCAGCACAGGCAAGCGTTTTCACAATTACCCCGGCGCATTTGTCAAACGCTGAAACGGATTTCAGAATAACGGTATTCACAGCCGCCGCTGCCGCAAATGCCGCTGCCGTTGACACGAGCGCACCTTCAATGCCGATTCGCGGAATGAGAACATAATTAAGCGCCAGTTTAACAGCCGCCGCGCCGGCGCACGCAAAAATCGGCTTCCACACACAGTCCATTGCCTGAAGCATTCCGGTTGTCGTCTGAAAATAAGGCATTATCAGCACAAGCAAACCGATAAGAATCAGCAAATCGGCATGCTTCCCCGTGGAATAAAGCAAGAGGAAAATCTGCGGCGCAAAAAGAGCCAAACCGAACGCGCACGGAAGCGACACAAGAAAAATCAGGCGGATTGCCCTTGAAATCTGCTCCGAAACAACGCTTTTTTCCCCGTTTATACGCGCCGATGAGATAACGGGAAAAATACTCGCCGTTACCGAAGTTATTATTGTCGCCGGGAGGTTATACACAGTGTTTGCACGCGTGAGATACCCGAACAGGCTCAGCCGCTCCGTTGTTCCGAAGCCGCAGTCCGCAAGAATATTCGTAACGGTGAGCGTGTCGGCAAGCATAACGGCAGTGAAGCCGAACGCTCCGAGCGTTACGGGCACGGACAGCTTCAGAATTTCCGCCGCCTTTTTGCGGCTGAAGCTTCCGCGCGGCAAGCGCTGCCTTTTCATAAGAATCAGAAGCGCCGCAGCCGAACAAACTGCCCCTGCCGAAACGCCTGCCATTGCACCCATCGCGCCCTTTTCAATTCCGCCGCTTATCATAAGCGCGCATATTGCAATTCCGAGCACGGCTTTCATAAAGCTTTCCGTCAGCTGACTCAGCGCCGACGGCATCATGTTTCCGCGTCCCTGAAAATATCCGCGGCAGGAGCTTATCACACCCATCACAAGCAGCGCCGGGGCAGACGCCCGAATGGCGCCGGCAGCCGGCGTTATTCCGCCGCCCGCAAGATGAAGCGCAATCGGCTCGGCAAATGCAAACAGGCACACTGCCCCGGCAGTGCAGAAAGCGCTCACAAACACAAACGCGGAAAAGCAGTAATCGGCGGCGGAAGCGTCGTCCGAGCGCGCAATTATTCCCGAAAGCGCAATCGGAATCCCCGTCACACATATTGCGAGAAAAACATTGTACACCGAGCACGCACTCTGATACACTGCTATTCCGTCCTCATGCAGGAAAAAACGGTCGAGCGGAATTTTGAACACCGCGCTCATTATTTTGCATAAAACAGACGCAGCAGCAAGCACCGCCGCGCCCGTCACAAAGCTTTGCTTTTTCTGCAAAGTATCAACCCCTTTAAAACGGCACAAATCCGTTATACCGTTGCGTCCTCGAATACGGATTCTTCATCCTCATGCTTTTTTCTGTCCCTGTTTTCCATTGCAAGCGCCGGTTCAAGCATATATTTTTTTACAATATTGTTTGTCATAAACATCTGCGTGTAGCCGACAAGCGCAAAGCCGATGAATAAAAACAGCAGAATGCCGATTCCAAAAACAAGAGAAGCATAAACGAGCGCCGCAAGCACGCCGCCAGAAACCGCAAACGCTAAAAAGTTCCACGGCAGGCGCGCCATAACAAGCAGAAGCGAATTTCTGTAAATATCCTTGATTTTCAGTTTGAACACTGCCATAATCGGGTACATATACATATGCATCATCAGAAATACGAGGAATACCGCGACCACAACCGAGCGCAGCGCGAGCGACAGATATTTCTGAGGCATACAATAGCTGTAAAAATAAAGGCTTACGGAAAAGAGAACCAACGCAACCATATCTATAATAAACACAACCGTGCCCTGAATGAAGTTCTTTTTCAGATGCTCCCAAAAGTCGCTCCATATCCATGAATGGCGGTCGTTGACATAGTTATTCATAACATACGAAAATGCGCCGCTTGCCGCACCGCTGCCGAAAATTGCAAAAACGATTGCCGCAAGCGCCGCCGTCAGCATCAGAAGCGCCCTTGACTCGTCCACGGAAATTTTTGAAAAATCAAGCACTGCCGATGCAAGGCGCATAACCGCCTCCGACGACAGGAAAAATATAACCGCGATTGCCGGAACCGAAAACAGAAGATACAACAGATTCAAAGTTATAAACTTCCAGAACCTGCGCAAAAGTATGTCGAAATACAGCGCAATACCAGTTTTCTGCGGCTCGTCCTTGCTTATGCCGCGGCCGGGCTTGCTATAGTCGAAAAAGCCGAAAAATCCAGCCATTAAAGATCATCCTCTCAAATTGTCATGTAACAATTATAGCACGACTTCTCCGCATTTACAAGTGCGGTCAATAAAAATTTACAATTATATATGCAGCGCACCTTCTGCCGCAAAAACAATGCCGCTCCGTATTGACGAAACGGAATTATTGTGTTATAATTTCGGTATACTGTAATATAGGAAGCAAACGGAGGTGTGCACTCTGAAAAAATTTATGAAAAAAACACTGGCTGTCATGCTTGCGGCGGTTTTGCCCGCATCGTTTGCGGCTGCTTTTCAAATCGGGGACGTTATCGGAGAAGTGCTGCTTACAGATATAAGGACATATATCGATGGCGAGCCGATAAAATCCTACAATATTGCAGGGCGGACGGCGGTAATCGCCCAAGACCTTGCGGACTACGGCTTCAGCGTCAGCTTTGACGAAGCTTTGCGCACGCTCACGGTTTCGCGGAGCGGCGAAGCAAGCGAAAAAAACGGCGAAATCGCCGCTGAAGAGGTTAAGCCGGAGGACGTCGGGAAACGGTACATGGATGTGCTTTATACCGACATAAAAACAATTGCCGACGGAACGGAGCTTGAAAGCTTCAACGTTGACGGAATGACGGCGGTTTATACCGATGACCTTGCAAAGCTCTGCGGCAGCTATGAATGGCTTGAAGCGGAAAGGCGCGTTAATATCACCCTTGATCCGCTGACCGACAGCGGCGCGGCGGCCGTTAAGGCAAAGCGCGAGCTTGGCGCGGACATTTCCGAAATGACGCGCACGATTTCATCACTTCGGTGGGGAGAGGCGGCAAAATCGCATCTTATCCCAAATGCGGACGGAACGTTTCTCACCGTTGAAATTGCGGACAACATTAATATTGAAAAATATGACGCGGCATTCAACCATATTTCAAGCTTTGCAATTCCGAAGGAGCTTGAAATTTTCGGCGGAATGTTATGCGGAAAGGATTATAACTATATCGCGTTCGGGCAGCCGAATTACAGTGAGGACAACGCGCGCGAAGTTATAAAAATCGTCATTTACGACAAAAGCTTCGTTAAAATCAGCGAGGTTAGCATAAGCAACTGCAAAACGGCGCTGCCGTTTGACGCTTCAATCGGAGATATGTGCGAGGATGACCGCTATCTTGTGCTTCATACCTCGCGCAGCCAGTACAAGGAGGAAAACGGCGAGCGTCCGCAAACGCAGCTCACTGTTATTATCGACAAGCAGACATGGCAGGTTGTCAATATGCTCGGAAAATTCCAGTATAATCACACAAGCCATGCGCTGCGCGAATGTGCAAGGATTGATTCCGACAGAATTGTGACGGTTGACCTTTCGGACGCTGCTCCGATGCGCGCCGTTATTCTGCGCACGCTTGATTTTTCGGGAAATGTGTTCGGCACGCAGAGCCTGTTTAATATTTCGGGCGCGCTTGCGGCAAACTGCACGGGCGTTTCGCTCGGCGGCATGGAGGTTTCGGACAAGGGCTATCTCACTGCGATAAGCTCGATTGACCAAAGCGTGCCGACAGGGTTCAACAGCCTTGAAATCGAGGGGCTCGACCGCGATGACCGCGACATATATCTTCTCTTCGCCGAGCGTGAAACATGGGAGCAGCGGCACCGCGTGCTTGCAAAATATACCGGCACGGACGCTTCGGGCAGCACGCCCTATCTTGTGAAGCTTGATAACGGCAGCTTCATGGTTCTTTGGGCGGAGTTCAGAGGCGATTCCGACCGCAGCGCCGGAATCCGCTATGCAATTACAAACGGGTTGGGTGAAGCGCTGACCACATCCGATTTAATCCGCTCCGCTTCGGCAGTGCCTGCAAGGCTTTCCGCAAGCTGTAAGCCTGTTTTTGCGGACGGCAAGGTAATCTGGTATGTTAATACCGATGAGGGCAGAACATTTTTCTCGGTTCGCGCCGATGCGAAATTTTCGCCTGAAAACGGCAGCGCACCCGATGAAACACCGGCTCCGCAGCCCGACGAAAACAAGGCGGACGACAAAGGGAATAATTCAAATGAAAATACAAATGAATCAACGGAGGTAGACGGAATATGAAAAAATTTGCAGCGCTTGCGGCGGCAATCGCCGTGCTTGCATCGGCATCGGCAGCATTTGCTCAGGATGTCACTGTAAAGGTAAACGGAGAAACGGTTGTTTTTGACCAGCAGCCGGTAATGGACGGCGATCAGCTTCTGCTGCCGTTCCGCTTCATTGCGGAAAAGCTCGGCGCAAATGTGAGCTGGTATGAGGATAACAGCGAAAGCTTCACAATCCGCCAGGTGCTCTGCCAAAAGGGCGACAGCGTAACGGTTATGCAAATCGGCAATCAGAACATTTTTGTAAACGACAAGGTTATTGCTCTTGACAAAGCGCCCGTAATCATCGGGGACAGAACGCTTGTGCCGGCGGCGGCAATCGAGGGAGCAACAGGCGCAACCGTAACATGGAACAAGGACGCAGCAGAGGTAACGGTTTCTTCTGCGGAGAAATAATTCTGTATACAAATTTCCGGTATCTGCATACTATAAAATAAAAGGGGGCAGATACCATGAACGACAAGGTTAAATATTTTCTCGGCGCGAACTCACACAGGGGGTTTGTGTCATATTTTGAGCAGCTGCAAAGTCACAAAAGCGATGATTTGCAGCTGCTCATTTTAAAGGGCGGCCCGGGCAGCGGCAAAAGCTCGCTGATGAAGCGCGTTTCGGGATATGCGCGCGGTCTCGGCAACGACCTTGAGTACATTCCGTGCGCGAGCGACCCCGAATCGCTCGACGCATTTGTTGACAAAACGCGCGGCTTTGCCATGATGGACGGCACTGCGCCGCATGTTACCGATCCGTTTTTCCCCGGCGCAAGGCAGCACATAATGTACACCGGCGACGGCTGGAACTGCGCAAAGCTTTCCGAAAATGCGGCTGAAATACAAAGCGTTTCGGCGCTTATATCGGACTGCCACAAAGGCGCAGGAGCATATATTTCCGCCGCTGCGGCGCTTCTCCGCGAAAACATGGCTGTTTCGGAAAGATACATCAGCCGCGGCGAAATTTTCTCATTCGCAAGTGAGCTTATATCGGCAATTTCCGAAAACGGGGTTTCCGGCAGCGGAGAGGAGCACAAGCGGCTGCTGAGCGCCGTATCGGTTGGGGAAACGGTCTTTTTTGACGATACGCTCCGCATTCTTGCCGACAGGATTTACGCCGTTGACGACCGCTGGGGCGCTGCCGCGGCATATCTGATGCAGCTGCTGTGCGAGGGGGCAAAGGGCAGCGGTATAGATATTATAACCTGCCGCTGCTCCGTTCTGCCTGAACGGATTGAGCACATCATTTTCCCGACGGAGGGCTTCGCGATAACCACGGCAAACGCATTCCACAGCGCTCACCGGGATGCAACGGCGATTATCAACGGAATGTACTCCGATATTCCCGATGAATCCGCGCTTGAACGCAGGCTCGGCGATGCATCGCGCATGATTGACAGAGCGTGCGGCGCGGTTGCCGAAGCAAAATCGCTTCATGACGAGCTTGAAAAATACTATATTGACGCGATGGACTTTTCCGAAAACGAAAAAAAATACAACGAGATTATCGACAGATTTTACAGGTAGGAACACATGCGCCGAAAAATTATGAACAAAAGCAGGGTGCGGAGAAAACTTCTTTTCTCCGCACCCTGCTTTTGTTCATAATTTCGTAAAATTTGCCTTTGACAAATTCCTCAATCAGTGCTATAATATATAAAGAGGGGATTTTTTTCGCAGTCCCACAAGGAGGTTTTTCCATGTATAATATCGGTGACAGCGTTGTTTATCCCATGCACGGCGCCGGAATAATTGAAGGAATTGAACAAAAGGAAATACTGGGTAAGCAGCAGTCATACTATATTATGCGTATGCCTATCGGTGACATGAAGGTTATGATTCCGCTGGCTTCCGCGGCGCAGATTGGAATAAGGGACGTTATTGACAGCGCGGCTGCCGAGCGCGTGCTTTCGGCATTCCGAACGGTTGAAACCGATGTTATCCAGAACTGGAACAAGCGTTTCCGCGATAATATGGAAAAAATCAAAAGCGGCAATATTTTAGAGGTTGCCGCCGTTGTTAAAAGCCTTATGATGCGTGACAGGCGCAAGGGGCTGAGCACCGGGGAACGCAAAATGCTCAGCAGCGCAAAGCAGATTATGATAAGCGAAATCGTTGTTGCAACGGGCATCCATCATGAGGATATTGAAAACAGGCTTGAGCAGATGGTTGACGAGGAGCTCGGGGAAGCAAAAACGGAATAAGCTTGGTCGGCAGTCGATTATCATACGGGCTGCCGCCTTTTTTTCGGAGGAATAAAAATGAACGTAAGCGCAATCATCGCCGCTGCAGGCAGCGGCAGCCGTATGGGCACGGATAAAATGCTTGCATCGCTCTGCGGAAAACCCGTTATTCTGCGGACGGCGGAGGTAATTTCATCAATTCCGCGCGTTGACGAGGTAATTATTGTCGCGTCAAAAAATAATATTGCGGAAATCCGCCTTATCCTCGCAGCGGCACAGCTTGAGGCCGACGTCAGAGTTATTGAGGGCGGAAGCACGCGCGGCGAAAGCTCGCTTTGGGGAATCAGAAGCGCAAAAAATGAAAGGGTGCTGATTCACGACGGTGCGCGGCCGCTTGTTAAGGCTGAAAGCATTGAAAAATGTATTGACGATGCGGAGAAGTTCGGTGCGGCGGCGCTCGGAGTTGCACCTAAAGACACTGTAAAAAAATGCGAAAACGGATTCATTTCGGAAACCGTTCCGCGCAGCAGCGCCGTGCTGATTCAAACGCCGCAGATTTTCCGCCGCAGCGAGATTTTAAAGGCATATGAAAGCTATGACCCGTCAATCGACACCGATGACTGCTCCGTTGCCGAGCGGTTCGGCATACATATCCGCGTCAGCGGCGGAGATTATGAAAACATCAAGCTGACAACGCCGGACGACATGCTCCGCGCGGAGGCAATTATCAATAGACGAAACGGAGGAAGCTGCGGTATGCGCATCGGAAGCGGTTACGATTCACACAGGCTCACTCACGGCAGAAAGCTTATCATCGGCGGCGTTGACATTCCTTTTGATAAAGGGCTTTACGGGCACAGCGATGCGGACGTGCTCCTTCATGCAATTATTGACGCACTGTTCGGCGCATGCGCACTCGGAAACATCGGCTCTCACTTTCCCGACACTGATGAGCGTTACCGCGGCGCTTCAAGCCTTGCGCTGCTCAAGGCAGCAAACGACATTCTGAAAAGCGAGGGCTTTTCCGTTTCCAACATCGATGCGACAATCATTATTCAGCAGCCGAAAATGGCACCTTATATCGATGAAATGCGCAAAAATATTGCCGGCACGCTCGGGATTGATATTTGCCGCGTGAGCGTTAAGGCAAAAACGAACGAGCGCATGGGCTTCACCGGGCGCGGAGAGGGCGTTGAAGCCCATGCCGTTGCCCTCGTCAGCAAAGCTGACTAAATGCAAAAAAATGACTGCGAAATTCCGCAGTCATTTTTTTGCATTTATTGCCGCCGCAAATATCTCCTGCCTCTTAATCGCCTTTTTGCGGCCGGTGCGTTTTTTTACATTTATTTTGGGGCGCCTAAAAAAGCGTGCAGAACGGACAAACTGAACCCGAAGGCGTACAAGAACACAGGGCTCCCGAAAACCAAAGGTTTTTGGGAAAAGGAGAAACAGCGTAATGAATGAGCAGTAAATTTTAATTTGCTGCGAATGATACAACGCTTGTTTCGACGCGCGAGAGGTGAAGTTTGTCCGTAGCAAAAAGGCTGTAAATTTAAGAAAAATCGAATGAAATGAGATTTTTTACCCCTGACAGAGGATTATCCGGTTTTGCCGCAAATATCTCCTGCCTCTTAATCGCCTTTTTGCGGTCGGTGCGTTTTTTTACAGCCCCCGGATTAGATTTCATTGAGTGTTTTAATAATTCCCTCGGCAATCGCACGCGCGATTGTGTCCTGACCGGAATCGCTGAGCAGATAGCTTCTGTCGCTCGGATTGCTTATAAACGCCGTTTCCACAAGCACTGCCGGGCTTTTCGTTGTTCTGATAACATACAGATGCGACCCGTTCTGCGTTTTTTTCGGGGTCAGCCCCGTGAGCTTCACCATCGAATCGTAAATATTGTTTGCAAGCACCGTTCCCTGCGGCGATGACGGATGATAGTATACCTGTGTGCCGCCGATTGCCGAATTGTCGAGCGAATTGCAGTGAATACTTACAAACACGTCGCAATTGCTGTTGTTCTCAATTTCTGCGCGCCCGGCAAGCGGAATAAACACGTCCGTGTCACGCGTCATAATAACGTTTATTCCGGCGCTTGTCAGCTTGTCGCGCACTTTTTTGCCGATTGCAAGATTTATCAGGCTTTCGTATGCCGCCGGTTTCCCATTTGACGCATACCCTATTGCGCCGGGGTCGTTTCCGCCGTGCCCGGGGTCGATTATAACGGTTTTTCTTCCCTCAACATTTCCTGCAACAGGCGGTTTTGAGGTGTTGTGCGCCGGAGCGCTCCCGCGCACAATCCCCCCTGCCGGAGTGTATGACAAATCGTTGCTGCCGTCAACCGTAACGGTGCAGCCTCCGCTTGTTTTCTGAATGATTATCTCGTAAATAATGCCGTCGTTTACAGTGATTTTCTGCGTTGCAAGCGACAAATCGGAAAATGCGACCGTGTACCCGTTGCCGACGACCTTCCCGCTTCCGTTATATGCCTTGTCGAAATACACCCTGCGTGCAAATGCGTCGTACATAATCTGTGTGTTGACCGATTTTTGCACGCGCAGCAAAATTCCGCTGCTGCTTGACATGACCATAATCTGCGAATCCGCCGCACATTCGAGTACAACGCGCGCCGCACCGTTGTAGTTCGCGTAGCGCACCTCGTTCACGCAGCCGCCGTTCATCGGAATTGTGTCGCCGCTCGTATTAAACGAAGCGCCCGAAAAGTCGCACACAATTCTGTCGGGATTGGAAAGACGGCTGATTGACGGCGATATTCCGTACCGCGTTCTTACATAAATATAGTCGTAATTTGCATCGGACGCAGTGCGAACGCCCGAAAAATTGCCGTAGCCGTCCGCAATCGGAGTGTTGTCGTCAACAATGTTTCCGCCGCTGTTCGGTTTCTTTTTGGAAATTGAAACCGTTCGCGTTGCCTCATCCCAGCCAACGCTGTAATTCAGCTTTTCGGCGATGAAGCGCACCGGTACCATGGATTTGAGCGACTGCGCGTCCCGCCCGATAAGCATCGGAAGCGGCTGATCCGCCGCTATCAGAACCGGCTTTCCGTTTACATAGGTTGTCCTGTCGCCGATTTTTATAAGTACGGATATTCCGTTATCGTTTATTTCCACCTGGCAGGTGTCGTCATGCCACAGAACGCTGCTGCCGAGCGCCTCAAACACCTCACGTACCGGAACCATGGTTCTTCCGTCGATTATCACGGGATTCATCGGCAGCGATGACGCCGCAAGCTTTTTCCCGTTAATCGTAAGCGCAATCTCGCCGCCGTCATAATCATGGTAAGCGTCGTTGTAATAAAGCTGCGCCGCCTGCGCATTGATGCCGAAAAATATCGAAAATGTCAGAATCATCAATAATATAATTTTTTTCACAAAATCACCCCGTATACACTAATATTCGACATGAATATGTGCAATCCTTTTCCGTAAAAAAATTGTAACACATTTGTAACAATCAGATAAGCTTCATCTGACCCGATCCGTCGCTGCCATATTCAAAGCCGTAATGCTCGTATGCAAGGCGTGTGGCGCATCTTCCGCGCGGAGTTCTGTTGATATAGCCGAGCTGAAGCAGATACGGCTCATAAACATCCTCAATCGCGGACGAATCCTCTCCTATTGTTGCTGCAAGCGTGTCCAGCCCGACAGGACCTCCGCCGAAATTAACGATTATGGAGGTCATCATCTTTCTGTCGGTTGCGTCAAGCCCAAGCTTGTCAATCTCAAGCATGGCAAGCGCTTCATCAGCAACCCTTTTGGTTATTCTGCCGTCGGCGCGCACCTGCGCATAGTCACGCACGCGGCGCAGCAGACGGTTTGCAATTCGCGGAGTTCCGCGTGAGCGTGACGCAATCTCAGCCGCGCCCTCAGGCGCAATATCAATATTCATAATGCCTGCGCTTCGCGTTACAATTGTCATGAGATCATCTGTATTATAAAGCTCAAGTCTGGAAATAACGCCGAAACGGTCACGCAGCGGAGCGGACAAAAGCCCGGCGCGCGTTGTTGCGCCCACAAGCGTGAACGGCGGCAGGCTCAGCCGCACGGACTGTGCGCTCGGTCCCTTGCCGATAATTATATCGAGCGAAAAATCCTCCATTGCCGGGTAAAGAATTTCTTCGACCGAGCGTGAAAGGCGGTGAATTTCATCGATAAAAAGCACATCCTGTGGGCCGAGATTCGTCAGTATCGCGGCAAGATCCATCGGTTTTTCAATTGCGGGGCCGCTCGTCACGCGGATATTAACGCCCATTTCATTTGCGATTATCGCGGCAAGCGTTGTTTTCCCGAGGCCGGGCGGTCCATAGAGCAGGCAGTGATCAAGCGCTTCCTTGCGTGCGAGCGCCGCGTCAATATATATCCTCAGGCTTTCCTTAACCTTGTTCTGCCCGATATATTCCCCCATGGTTTTCGGGCGGATAGTATGCTCAAGCTCAGTATCTCCCTCAAGCTGCCGGGTTGAGATTATGCGTTCATCAAATTCCATCAGCCATTCTCCTTAACGCTTCTTTTATAATTTCCTCAACGGTGAGACTTGCAGTATCAATCTGCATAACCGTTTTTTGTGCGGCGGACGGGGACGCTCCAAGCGCAATAAGCGCGTTGACAGCCTCCGTGTCGGTGCGGAGCGCAGCGCGCGGAGCAGCGCCCGCCGCTCCAAGCCTCTGCACTGCATCCGAGGTTTCAATTTTGCCCTTAAGCTCCAGAATAATCCGCTGCGCCATTTTTGTTCCGACGCCCGGCGCTCGCGTGATTGCCTTAACGTCCTCCGAGATAATCGCAAGCGCCAAATCCTCGGGCGAAAGCGTTCCCAAAAGAGCAAGCGCAGCCTTTGGTCCAACGCCCGATATTGCAATCAGCTTGTTAAAATAAACAAGTGCACTACGGTCAAGAAAGCCGAAAAGCTCGGGCTGCTCATCGCGCACGTGAAAATATGTGTGAACGGTGACGGCTTCGCCGATTCCCCCTGCGGATGCAATTTCGGACGGCGGCATAAAAATGCTGTAGCCGATGCCGCCGACATCGACAACCATATTGTTTTCATTTTTAACGGCGATTGTGCCGCTTATGTAAGAAATCATATTCTTCCGCCTTTCAGAATATCGTTATACCTCACGGAATTTCCGTGGCAAACGGCAATCGCAAGCGCATCCGCAACGTCATCCGGCTTCGGTATTTCGCTCAGTCCGAGCATGGTTCTCATCATCTGCTGAATCTGCATCTTTGAAGCGCGCCCGTACCCCGTGAGCGCCTGCTTAACCTGCAGGGGGGTATATTCGTAAATCGGCACGCCGTTTTCCACCGCCGACAGGATTATAACGCCGCGCGCCTGCCCGACTGCAATCGCCGTTTTTGCATTGCTGTTGAAGAACAGTTCCTCAACGCTCATTGCATCGGGGCGGAAATTCGCGAACAGCAGCGTCATTTCGTCATAAATCGTTTTCAGCCGGTTTTCGAGCGGCGTGTGCGCCGGCGTCGTAATCGCACCGTATTCCACCGTTGAATAACGGTTCCCGTTTTTATCAACAACACCGAAGCCGACAATCGCAATGCCGGGGTCAATGCCCAGAATACGCATCATTCCGCCTTCTTTCTTATCATTGCGTCCTTTTCGGCGGGCTGCTCCGTTTTTATATAAAGCGTCATCGCCGCATGGTTCGCAACTTCAATCGGAGCATGATTTTCGTCCGTCATTTCCGTTATCCTCTGCGTGAAAAACGGCTTTCCGGGACGCATTATCTCCACCTCGTCCCCGATAAATATGCGGTTCCGCTGCGCAACTCTCGCAAGCCCCGTTTTTTTGTCATAATCCTCAACAATGCCGACAATATCATAATCGCGGATATACGAGCTTGATCCGTAAATCTGTGCGCCTGCCGGCGGAATCCCGAAAAAGAAGCCCGTGTAGTAATCGCGGTGACTGACCTTGCAAACCTCGTCAAGCCATGCCGGATTAAATTCATAATTCACCGGGTCGTCGTAATATGCGTCAATCGCAGCGCGGTATGCCGAAACAACCGTTGCAACATAATATTCACTTTTTACCCTGCCCTCAATTTTGAGCGAGCTCACGCCGCAGGCGGCAAGCTCGGGAATATGCTCAATCATGCATAAATCCTTTGAATTCATGATAAATGTGCCGCGCTCGTTTTCAAAAACGGGCATATATTCGCCCGGACGTTTTTCTTCCATCAGCGCGTACTGCCATCTGCACGGGTGACTGCACGCACCGTAATTACTGTCACGGGCGGTCATGTAATTGCTGAGCAGGCATCTGCCCGAATACGAAACGCACATTGCCCCGTGCATAAATATTTCAAGCTCACAGCCGTTCGGAATGTTATCGCGGATTTCGCGGATTTCCGAAAGCGACATTTCGCGCGCAAGCACAACGCGCTTTGCGCCGAGCCTGTGCCATGCTTCAACCGTTTTGTAATTGGTATTGTTCGCCTGGGTGCTGATATGAATTTCCAGCTGCGGCGCGGCTTCCCTGCATATGCTGAACGCGCCGAGGTCGGAAATGAGCACTGCGTCTGCTCCAAGCTCGTATATTTCTCGGAAGTATTGCTCCATTTCTGCAAGGTCACGGTTGTGCGGAATGATGTTCGCCGTGATATAGACCTTTTTGCCCATATCATGCGCGAATTTTATCCCCTCCGCCATTTCTTCATGCGTGAAATTGTCAGCGGCAGTGCGCAGAGAAAACGCCTCTCCGCCTATGTAAACCGCGTCCGCCCCATATTTCAGCGCAATTTTCAGCTTATACAAATTTCCGGCAGGCGCCAGAAGTTCAGGTTTATTCATAATGCTTCCTTTCACTTTTTCACTGATATTGCAACCCCGTCCCCGATGGGGATTACAGCCGTTGTCAGCATCGGGTGATTCATAATTGCTTCAAGATAGGCGCGCAGCCTTTTCACAATGGTAATTTTCCGCCGCACAACGGCGTCATCATCCTCAACCATGCCCTTGTAGAGAATGTCGTCAGAAAAAAGAATACCGCCGCTTTTGAGAAGCCGCAGAATATCGGGCATAAACTGAAGATACTGCCCCTTTGCCGCGTCAAGAAAGATAAAATCAAACTCGCCGTCAAGCCACGAAAGCACCTCGGCGGCCTCACCCTCTATAACGCGGATCTGTTTTTCTCTGCCGACTGCGAAAACATTGTCAACAGCGATTTCGGCGTGCTTTTTATAGCGTTCAACTGTTATGATTTCGCTGTTCTCCGGCAGGTTTTCCGCCATCAGAATAGCGCTGTAGCCCACCGCCGTGCCGATTTCAAGCACGCGGCGCGGCTTGCATGCCGCAAGCATTGTTATAAGCAGCTGTTCTGCCTGCGGCTCGATTATCGGGGCATAGCTTTCCTCTCTTGCCGATTTTTCGCGCAGCTCGGTGAGAAATTCACTGCGCTTCGGTATAAGCGATTCCAAAAATTCCTGTTCCATAGCGCACCTTAATACTGTATCTGCCGTTTAACTTCTTCTGCCTTATCGGCGCCGCGCAGCCTTGCAAGCACGGCAAAGCCAAAATCCAGCGCCGCGCCCATTCCGTTCGCCGTTATCACATTTCCGCTTTCAGCAACATTCGCTTCGGAAAGCTCCGCTCCGTCAAGATATTTTTCAAATCCCGGGTAACAGGTTGCCTTTTTTCCGCGGAGAAGCCCCATTTTCCCGAGCACGCTCGGCGCGGCGCATATTGCACAAATGAGCTTTCCGCTGCTGTATGCGCTCTGCACCGCTTCTTTCACAAGAACGCTTGCGTCAAGATTCTGCGTTCCGACGCCTCCGCCCGGCAGAATTACAGCTTCCGTGTTATCCTTTAAGGCAATCGGCGGCAATATATCAGCCTTAACAGTTATTCCGTGGGCGCCTGTAACATATCCGCCCGTCACACCGACGGTTTGCACTT
>OGMF01000717.1_pt1 | contig 35945 bp, 23 predicted proteins | sample 1572921 | NCBI WGS metagenome assembly OGMF01 (sample SAMEA2581919, study PRJEB24529) | metagenome | biome: Human gut stool | place: China | collected 2011 | reverse complement strand
GCGGGCGTCCACGCCGTTGTCGACGCAGTCTTCGGCGCTCGTAAGCACAGTCAGAAGGCCGCTGACGAGGTCGAGCTGCTTTTTGCTCGGCTTGCCGCGCGCCATGTTGAGCTTGAGCCCCTTGGCCTTCCAGCTCTCATACTCGGCGGACACCTTGTTGTATTCCTGCTGCCATTCGGCAGCGGACAGATCCATGTAACCCATCGTAGATCCTCCCTTTTGATTTATCAGATTAAAGTAAATAAATTATAGCACGGCTTTGAGAGAAAAACAAGTGTCCACATGATACAATCATATGTCCTTCACGCGGGCTGAACTTCGGTCATTGCAGAGAGGTAAGGGAAAATCGGTCAAACGCACCGCGGACGTACTTTACCGCGCCGCGCAGCCCCCACTCCTGTTTCCGCAGGACGGGGACGGAAATGGGATAATGTTCGCTCGCTTCCTGCCGCGTTGTTCGAACGGCTCCTGACGCAGCAATGCAGACACCCTTTTTCGGATGTCTGCATTGCGGCCCTCTTACGGAAAACACCGGCAGGAGGCCTGACCGTCCTGCCGGTGTGATCGATTCAGTAGGGGTGACGATAGGAAGCGGAGAAAGGTGCTCAGACCTTTGAGGGGAGCGCCGTGCCGGATACCTGCACGGGTGCTTTCACGGACGCCTTTTCGCCGGTCGCGAAGCGCTTGAAGACGAAGGAGCCGACAAGGCCGGCAAAAATACCGGACGCTGCGCCGATGGCCAGCGCCAGAACGACCTTGCCTGCGGGATTAAAGGCAAAGGGAGCCAGCAGGCCGGGGATGGGAGAGGCCGTGCCGGGCGCGTTGTTCACAATGCCGAGCAGGGCCGCGGCGATACCGGCAAGTCCGCCGCCGAGGAAGTCCGAGGCGTAGATGGGGATGGGATAGCGCGTGATGATATGCGCCTGCGTCAGCGGCTCGAGCATGACGGCGATGACGTTGCTGCGGTCGCCGAGGTGGAGACGCGCGAAGAGAATGCCGTTCGTGAACGAGCCGGCCACGCACGCGATGGCGGCAATGCCCATCGGCAGGCCCGTGAGACCGAGCATGGCCGTGAGCGCCATCGAGCTGAGCGGGGAGGTGCAGATCATTTTCATGATGCCGCCGAGCAGGAAGCCCATGATGACGGGGGACTGCTCCGTCGCGGCGGTGATGGTCATGCCGATGTACTCCATCGCAGCATTTACCACAGGGTCAGCCGCAAACGCGATCAGCCTTGCGGCGGGAGCAAGGAGCAGCGCACCGATGATCGTGTCAAGCCCGTCGGGGAGATATTTTTCGACCAGCGGGGACAAAAAGCCGATGGCATAGCCCGCGAGAAAGCCCGGCAGGATGCCGTAGCCGCCGACGGCCACGCCGCCGACAACGGCAAAAACGGGGTTTGCGCCCATGGCGATGGGGACGAGGATGGCGGCCGCCACACCTGCCATGCCGCCGGAGATGCTGCCGACCTCACTGAGGAAGGCGATGCCGGCGAGATCGCCGCAGATATAGTGCAGAACAGCCTCTACGAGAAAAGTCGCAACCGCGGCATTGGCAAGGCCCGACATGGCGATCGAGCCCTTGGGGACCTTCAGACTGAAGAGGGAAAAACCGGCGAGCGTCAGAAGCAAAAGTCCGAGTCCGAGTAAGATCGTAGTCATAATTCGCTGCCTCCATTCATTTTTTTGAAACACTTGATAAATTTATTGTAATAACAGGTTTCAAAAGGTAACAGAAAGTGACAGAAAATTTTTCATTTCCTTCTTTTCGTAACTATAGGACAAATTAAACGCTCGGTTTTTATGCGATTTTTCCATTTTACTAAAAGTTTTAATCGCCCTTCTCGCTGCAAAGCGCGGCAAGCGCGTACAGAAAGCGGCGGACGGAGACCTTGCCGTGCTCCTCGCTCTTTCCGCGGATGCAGTTCATCTCCTTGCGGACCTGCTCGAAATTGAAGAGCGTGCCGGCGTACTCGGTGAAGACGTCGTTGGCGTAATCCTCGATGCCGAGGCTTGCAAGATTTGACATACCGGCCGCCGCCGCCCGGCGGATGCGCTGCTCCACGGACTTCGGCGAGGCGCTGAAGCGGCCGCAGAGCTGCGCGACGGTCATTTGCTCGTTCCGGCCCTGCGCGGCAAGGTAGCCGACGATCTGGATGAGGTCGGGATAGGCGGGATCTCCGCTGAGACCGAGCCGCTGCAAAACGGCTTTGAGCTGCTCGAGCTGCGGCGCGCTGATCGTCTGCGTGCCGGCAGTGCCGGCGGAAGCTGCCGCTTCCGGCTTTGCGGCCGGGCGGTCCAGCTGCATGAGCGAGCGGACCTGACGCATCGTGCGCTCCATCGTCAAGAGCTCGTCGACCCTGGAGAGGACGCTTGTGACCTCGACGCCGTTGATGGGCTTGGCAATGAAAAAGTCCACTCCCGACTGATAGGCTTCGCCGACCATCTCCTTGGAGGTGACCTGCGAGAGCATGACGAAATGAAGCTCCGGGAATTGCTGCCGGGCCTTCTGCACGAACGTGATACCGTCCATTTCGGGCATCAGAAGGTCGACGAGCACAATGTCTGCGCCGCAGGTGCGCAGGTCCTCCAGCGCGTCGACCGCGCTCTGAGAGCTGCCGACGACGGTCCCGAGACCGCCATCTTCGATCAGCAGGCGCAGGACGCTCAAAACGGCGCTGTCGTCATCAATGAGATAGATGCGCATGGATTGCCCTCCTTACAGGTGTTCTGTGGGGATGCGGACCGTGAAGGCCGTCTCACCGTCCGATGAGCGGACGGTGACCGAGCCCTTGAGCGTCTGCTCGACAAGGTCCTTGACGATGCTGAGACCGAGCCCCCGGTTGATCTCTCCCGTGCGGCGGTCGATCTTGCTGGAAAAGCCGGGCGTGAAGATGTGCTCCATGCGCTCCGGCGGGATGCCGCCGCAGTCATCCTCCACGGAGAAGAGAACGGCGCCGCCCTCTTCCTGCGCGATCAATCGGATATGCACGGGGCGGTCCGTCGGCGCGGCTTCGACGGCGTTATTCAGCAGGTTGCGGAAAACGGACATCAGCTCGTAGTAGTGCGTCGTCCGGCGGTCTGTATCGCAGCGGCACGTCAGCGCGGCGTCCTTGCCGCTCTCTCCTGCAAATCGCTCCGTGCTGAGCCGCAGCAGACGGAAGAGCTCGGAAAGCTCCATGCTGCCGCGCTCTCCCTCCTGCCCGAGAACGGCGGAGATGCCGCGCATGACCAGCGCGTAATCCTTTTTGACCTCGTGCACGTCCTTGGCGATCATCAGCGCTTCGTCGGCATACGGAGCGGCGGCTTCCTCCGCGCGCAGGCTGCGGCAGAGCTGATAGGCGCGGCTCATCGTCTGCTCGGCGAGCTCCGCTCCCTTTTCCATCCAGACGACCTCGCTGCGCAGGTCAGCCGTCATGAGCAGCAGCTTTTGATAGCGCACCGAATCCTCGTTGCGCAGGATCTGAATGCCGTAGCGCCTGAGGGCGGATAGGATGGCCGCGGCGAGAAGCGCGCGGACAAGGCCGGCGGCAGCGATCCGCAGCAGAAGCGCCGGGGAAAAGGCGGCACTCCCTTCGCGGACCAGAAGCTCTGCAAGATTGCTCAGCGCGTCGACCGCGGCGAGCGGCAGCGCGTAGGAGAGCCGATATCCCGCGGGGCGCTTCTTCTCAAAAAAGAGAAAGAAGAGCACGCCGAAGCTGAGATAAAACAGGATTTCCGGCGCATAGCCGGAGACGGCGTCCGATACCGGGCTGCCGAGCAGCGCGGCATTTATCAGACGAAGAAGAAAAACGCCCGCGGCGCTCAGCACGGTGAGCGGCAGCGCCGGGAGCGCCGGGAGCGTGAAGAGCAGGATCTGCAGGAGTATCACGGCAACGGAGAGGTGAAAGCCCCTGTCCTGCACGGCGACCGATACCTGCGAGAGCAGCGCGACGAGCCCTGCGCACAGGAATACGGCGCGCGGGCTTTTGGTGCGGTCCATGGACAGTCCTCCTTCCGCATGAAGCGTTATGTTATTTTCCATCATACCATACTGCCGCCGCTGGTGCAAAACCATTTTTGCGCGCTTTCGCGGGGCGGCTTTGCGGCAAAACTGTATTTACACCGGCGGGCGACCGTGGTACAATATTATAATTATGATCAGGGGGATCAGCCTGCCAAGAGGGTCGCCCCCAAAAGCGAAAACCGGCGCTGCAAAGGAGAGAAGCAGCATGACGATGGAGAATCACGCGGCAAATGACGAAAAATCGGCCGAGCACTATACCGGCGAGCTGTTTGGACAGCTCATGCAGATCGACAGAGTGCACAGCAAAGAAGAGATCGAGGCGGCGGTCTACCGTCTGCTGAGTCTGATCGGCGAGGCGATGGACGCGGACCGCGTCTTTCTTTTTGACCGGCTCGAGGAGGAGCGGGAGGAAAACTACTCCAATACCTTCGAGTGGTGCGCGGAGGGCGTTTCGCCGCAGATCGAAAATCTGGAAAGGCTCACGCGGGCGGATATGCCCGTCTGGTTGGAGACCTTTGAGCGCGGCGAGCCCATTTACATCCCGGACCTTGAAGAGGTGCGCGGCGTGATGCCGGCGGAATACGACATCCTGAAGGCGCAGGACATCCGCCGCGAGATCGCGGTGCCGGTCTTTTACCGCAGCACGCTGAGCGGCTTTTTCGGTGTGGGCAATCCGCGGGGCGAGATCACGCCGGCGCAGATCGACCTGCTCAGCTTTGTCGGCGGACACGTCGGCAGCGCGCGGGAAAAGCTGCGGATGTTCGCGCTTCTGGAGCAGAAGCAGAAAACGCTGGAGCAGGACCTGCAGGCGAAGCTGCTGGAGCAGCAGATGCTGATGGTCCTGTGTCGGAACAGCATTTCGGTATACCGCGTCGATCTGATGAAGAATCGCGCGCAGATCGTGAAGGTGGAGGACTATGCCAACACAGCGGACGAGCTCCTGCCCTATGGGGACGAGATCTTCCCTTATTATGAGGCGATACGGGATTATTACGAGCGCTTTGTCATCAAGGAAACGGCACCCGACTTTTTGCAGGCACTGCAGACGGAGAGCCTGATGCGCGCGCTGGAGAACAAAGACAGGATCAGCCGCCGCTACCGCTGCACGCCGAACGCGCGCGGCCAGATCTACTTTGAGGTGCGCGTGAGCAAGCTGCTGCAAACGGACACGAGCTTTCAGGTGCTGGTGGATTTCCACAATATCGACGAGATCGTGCGCGAGGAGCGCCAGCATCAGCGCGAACTCGAGGCGGCGCTTGCGGAGAGCCGCGCAAGCTATGAGGTCATCTCGGCCATCGGCAAGATCTACTACACCATTTACCGCATCGACCTGCGCACAAAGCGCTACGAGGAGATCTCCGGCAACAGCCGGATGCACCGTCTGACCGGTGGCAGCGGCCTTGCGCAGGACCGCATGAACGAGGAGAGCAGGCGGAGCGTGCTGGAGGAGTACCTGCCCTACGTGGAAAGCTTTTTCGACCTCTCTACACTCGGAAAGCGCCTGAAAACCGAGGATTCCATGGCGATCGAGTATCCCGTTAAGGACGGCAACTGGCACCTCGCCCGCTTTATCGTGCAGACGCGTGATGAAAATGGCGAGGCGGAGCGCGTGCTCTTTGCGATGCGCCTGTTCAGCGAGGAAAAGCGCCGCGAAAAGTACTGGATGAGCGCGGCAGAGGAAGCGCGCCGCGCGAACGAGGCGAAAAGCGAGTTCCTCTCGCGGATGTCGCACGATATCCGCACGCCGATGAACGTCATCATGGGCTTTGCCAACATCGCCCGCCAGCACGCGGGTGACCCGGCCAAGATACAGGACTGCCTGGATAAGATACTGACCAGCGGGCAAAGCCTGCAGGCGCTCATCGACGATGTGCTGGATATCTCACGCATCGAGAGCGGCGAGTTCAGGGTCGTGCCGCAGCCGATGGAGCTGCACGAGCTCTTCGACTTCTATTCTCAGGCGGCACACGGCATGGCGGCGGAAAAGCATCTGACCTTTACGGGCCGGATGCACGATATCAAGCACGATACGCTCGCGGCGGACCCGGTGCGCATGGGGCAGGTCTATATGAATCTGCTTTCCAACGCGGTGAAATATACGCCGGAGGGCGGAACGGTCGATTTTGAAGTTTATGAGGAGCCGGCGGAGGAGGATGGCGAGATCCGCCTTGTCTCCGTCGTGCGCGACACAGGCATCGGCATGACGAAGGAGTTCATGGGCGAGATGTATTCCGCCTTTGCGCGCGCGGTCGACACGCGCGTAAACCGTGTGCGCGGCAGCGGACTGGGGCTTGCCATCGTGAAAAAGATCGTCGATCTGATGGACGGGACCATCGAAGTGGAAAGCAAGGTGGGCAAGGGGACGACCTTCCGCGTGACGTTCACGCTGCCGACGGCGGAGGAGGGCAGCGTCCGCCGGGACGAGGTGCAGGAGCCTGTGCGCCTGCCTGCGCGCGGGGTGAACGTCCTCGTGGCGGAGGACAACGCCCTCAACTATGAGATCGTCGTCGAGCAGCTTTCCTCCTATGGGCTGCACTGCCGCCGCGCAAAGGACGGCCGCGACTGCGTGCGGCAGTTTGAGCGCTCGCAGCCGGGCGAGATCGACATCATCCTCATGGATATGCAGATGCCGGAGATGAACGGTCTGGAGGCGACGGCGGCCATCCGCGCGCTGGCGAGACCGGACGCGAAGGAGATCCCCATCATCGCGCTGACGGCGAACGCCTATCAGGAGGATGTGCGGAGATGCCTGGATGTGGGCATGAACGCGCACCTTTCCAAGCCCATCCATGTGGATCGGGCCGTGCGCACGATCGCCGAGTGCCTGAAAAAGGAATAAAGGAAAAGCGCCCGAAAGCCAAAAGGCTTTCGGGCGCTTGCCGTTATGTTTCCCGCTCTGCGGGGAAGATGGAGATCTGGCGGTCCTCCTGCGAGGAATGAAACGCGCGGATCGTTTCAAGCGCACCGCTGCTGACGGGGCCCGGTACGGCGGCGGGACGCGCAAGGTAAAAGCCCTGCAGCAGGTCCACGCCGAGGGAGAGAACGGTCCTGAGCTCTTCGGGCGTTTCAAGGCCCTCGGCCACGACCTTCATGCCGCGCGGATGTGCGTAGGCGACGGTATTTGACACGATCTGGCGCTTATTGGCGTCGGTGTCGATGTGACGGATGATGGAGAGGTCGATCTTGATGTAATCCGGCGAGAGTTCGAGCAGGCTGCGCTCGTTGCTGTAGCCGCTGCCATAGTCGTCGAGCGCGAACGCGCCGGCGCTGCCGGCAATATTGCGCTTGGCCTTGAGAGCGTTCAGATCAAGCCCCTCTTCCTCTGTGATCTCGATGACAAGATGCGGCAGCAGATGGGAGAAGCGGCGGAAGTATTCCTGCTGCTCCTCGTCCGTCAGATGCTGGCTTGCGATGGAATTGACGAACAGCAGCCGCTCCTGGGGGATCTTGCCGCTCTCCTCGAGCGCGAGGAAGGACCCGGAGGAATGGAAGAAGGTGATGCGCTCGATCTCGTGCAGGCAATTCTCCTCCTTGGCAAGGCGCAGCACATCGTCGGGTGAGCGCAGCGTGGAAAGCCCCTCCACGCGCATGAGCGCTTCGTAAGCGAGGACCTCGCCCGTGGCGGCCGAGACAAGCGGCTGGAAGTAGTAGGTGATGAGCTCCTCGTTGACGAGCCGGTGGAACTCCGCGCGGCTGCGGCTTGCAAAGCGGTCCTGCCGGTAGACCTCGGGGTCGAATTCGAGAAGCCTGCCCTTTTGCGAGTGCTTGACCTGATACATGGCAAAATCCGTGTATTTGCGCAGCGTGACAAGGTTTGTGCAGCTCTCGGGATACCACGCGACGCCGCCGGAGACGCTCACGTGCAGGGCGCGGCCGCTCGGCAGCTCGACAGTCGTCTGCTTGAGGGCTTCGTGCAGCGCGCGGATATCCGCGCGCAGGGCGTCCTGATCGTGGTAGCCGTAGAGGAAAATGTTGAACTCGTCGCCCGAGATGCGCGAGCAGATCGTGCGCGCGGGCGCATTCTTGGCAAAGCAGAGACCCGTCTGGCGGATGTATTCGTCACCCCAGTCGTGGCCGAAGGTGTCGTTCGTGTGCTTGAGCCCGTCGAGGTCGAACATCAGCAGCGCCGCGTGGCCGAGCTTCTCCGGCTCACTGAAGAGGTCGCTGCAAATGCGCTGGAAGGCTCTGCGGTTGTAGAGCCCTGTGAGCGTATCATAATCGCGTTCATGCTCGATGCGCAGCCGCTCCAGGGTGGAGGAGGTCACATCCTCGGCAAGGCCGACCTGCGCGTCGTCCTCGTATGTCGTTTCGATGCGGATGTAGCGCTGTGAGCCGTCCGGCTGTGCGACGCAGTAGAGCTTGGAGCCGTCGGGCGAGGCCGTGGGCGGACAGGTCGCCTCAAAGCGGTGCAGAAGGCCGCGGAAGTCCTCCGGACTCAGCGCGGAAATATCCACCCCCTGAAGCCCGAGCAGCGGGAAGAAGTTGTCGGTCGCATAAACGCTTTCCGGGTCAAAGCGCAGCTCGTAGCCGCCGAGTTCCACGCTCGCCATATCCATGATGCGCAGGAATTTGGTCGAGGCGGCGAGCACGTCGCGGCTGAGGCGCGTGAAGGCCGAGGAGAAGCGGTCGAGCTCGTTGATACCGGTGGGAGAGAGCGTGGGGATGCTGCTGTGGTCATGCTGGGCGCGCGTGACCTCGCTGGAAAGGCGGGCGACCGGCTTGGCGAGCCGCTGCGCAACGAGCAGGCTGCTGAAAAGACCGGCTGCCAGCACGAGCAGCACGGCAATGATGAGAAGACGTGTCACGTGGCCGGAAAAGGCATAGAGTTGCGACTCCGGCACGATGCCGATGAGCAGCGGAACTTCATTATAAAAGGGAGCATTGCGGCTGTAAAGCGAGAGCGGGAGCACGGAGGCATGGCAATATTCGCCGTCGATCATCGCGCGGTAACCGCCGTGGATGGAGGGGGTGAGCAAGAGCGCATCGCCGGCCTCCTCAAGCGCGGCATTTTCGCCGGCGGAGTCGGTGATGACGCTCACGGGAAAGTCGCTGCCGCCCAGCGTGCGGTCGGCAAGAGCGAAGAGGTAGGAGCCGCTGCCGTCGTTTTGCAGCTCGCTGCTCGGCAGGAGCGAGCGCAGATGACTTTCGAGCATCTCGACGCCGAGCACACCGTAGACCGTGCCGTCGTCCAGCATGAGCGGGACCGTGTAGGCGATGGCGGAGTGCGTGTCGCCGGAGAGCGTGTAGGGCTTGACGGTCCAGTGGCCGAGATCGTCGGTCTCAAGCTCGCCGCCGCTGTGGTAAGCGGCCTGAAAGACCGGGTAGAGCAGGCCGTCCGCACGCGTTTCGGAATAGAGCAGCGAGGGCATCCAGCACGTATCGGTCGAGATGTGCAGCGACTGCACGATCTGCGAGGGCGCGCGTTCGATGAGAAGGTCGGAATTGCGGACCGAGGGGGAGGACGACGGCTCCAGGTCGCGCAGATACAGGCAGGGAAGCGGATCGCCCTCCGTGCGGGTATCAAGGTCGTGCGTGTTGAGCACGACGAAGATGCCTGTAACAGAGCGGCGGCGCATGGAGGCGATCATTTTTTCGCCGATGGCACTCAGAAGGGAAAGCGCGTCTTCATTGCTGCGATCGAGCGTGTCGACGGAGATATCGCCGGAGTCGATGAGCGACTGCGCGGTGGTGTTGATGCTGCCTGCAAGGGTGGAAAGGTCCTGCGCCGAGAGCATCAGGCTCTGCAAATAGCTTTGGCGGTTTTCCACCTGCTTTTGCAGCAGGTCCGCCGCGTTCTGCTCCAGTTGGACGTTGACTCGGCTGAAATAGAGAATACCGATGAGCAGCACGAGCTCGACCAGAAGAACGGCGAGCATCGAGCGCAGGATGGTAACGAAAATAGAGCGATTCGGTGCCTTTTTGTCGGCCGGTGCCTGCTTTGTCACAAATGTCCCTCCTTCCGGTAAAATGCGATGCGGCGGCTCAGCCCTCGTAGGCCTGCAGCGCGGTCAGCGTGTCCTGATACCAGGCTTCAAAGCACTCGTCCGTGAGGAACTCTGCAGAGGCCTCGGCAAAGCTCTGCCCATCCGCCATGCGCTCGTCAATGGTCGTGCGGTCAGCGGTGGCCTTGTCGCTCATGGTGTATTCGAGCACGGCGCGTGCGTCCGTGCCGCCGGAGAAGGCGCGCGGAGTGTAGAGGTGGTTGTCGTTCACCGTGGCGGTGGCGACGGTCAGGACCTGATCCATGTCATCGCTGAGCGCAAGGCCGCTTGCGCGGATGGCGTCGATGGAGTTGCCCTCGCGCGTGACGGGAAGATAGCCGGAGGAGACGGAAAAGGCAATGTTATGCTCGGGAGAGGTAAACCATTTGAGGAAGATGAGGCTTGCGCGGATCTCCGCGTCGGTGGCCTTGGTGACGACCATGCCCGCGCCCTGCTGCACGGCGTAGTCCTCGCCGTCTTCAAACTTCGGGCAGGGAAGAATGGTGAGGGTGATGTCATGACTGCTCATATTGTCCGTGATGACCTGAGAGGGGAAGAACGTCGCGCTCGAGGAGGAGCCGACATAGGCGATGATGCTGCCGCTCTTCATGTCATCGCTGCGGAAACGGCCGCCGGCGCTGAAATAGCCCTTGATGAAGGGAACATAGTAATTGTCCCACAGCTTGCGGGCAACGTCCTTATCAAAGTCCAGCGTCATGATGCCTTCCTTGGCATCGAAGATGGTGCAGCCGAGCTGACGGGCGCCGATGAGCATATAGTTGGCCATCGCGTCGCGGCCGAAAAAGGCGCGGCCGTCGTCGGGAATGTCGGGCGTCTGCGCATCGGTCCACTCGTAGTAGCGCTGGGCGACGGAGATGAGGCCTTCGATGGTGGCAAGGTCGTCATAGCTTGCGCCCGTGGCCTCGGCGAACGGAGCCCAGTCGGTCTCGTTGAGGAAGAGCAGCTCGGTCGACTTTGCAACAGGCAGGATCTTGATGCTGCCGTTACCGGAGAAGTCGCCCTCGCTCAGATAGTCGGCGATGAAGTCGCTGCGCTCTTCCTCGGTGAGGTACTCGCTGAGGTCGGCGATCTGCTCCATCTGGTCGAGCGCGTAAGCTGTGTCGGCATAGGCGGAGAAGATGTTGGGCATGGGAGCCGCGCCGACCTTCCCCTCTGCCGAGGCGAGGACATTGGTTTCAAGATCGTTGACACTGCCCTGGCTGGAGCTTTCGACGGTGATGCCGTTTTCCTTTCCGACGGTCGAGTTGAACTCATTGACGAGCGCGTTGAACGACTCGAGCTGCTCGCCATTGTAGTAGGTCCAGACCGTGACGGTCACAGGCTCGCTCGGCGAGGGGGAGTTGTCCGCTTTCTGCGCGCCGCAGCCGGTCAGCAGCGCGAGCGCCGACGCAGCGGCGAGAAGCCGGGAGAGAAGCATTCTGCGTTTCATGAGGAAGTCCTTTCTGTGCCCGCTCATACGGGCAAAAACAACGCCCGCGTGCGCGGGCGAGCGTGCTTTACGTTTGTGCGGGGAAAAACTGACCGACAAGGTAGGTGTGTGCACCGTCGTCCGAGGGCCAGATCGTGCGGACTCTGAGCGTATAGGGAAGGCTCTTGCCGTCTTTGCGCAGCGTGACGGACAGCGTGACATCCGTGTTCGTCGGCGTGGCGAGGGAGACCTGCTCCCTGATCCGCTCGATATCCTCAGGGCTGAGCAGATCGGAATCCTGCCCCTCGGAGAGATAAAGCGTGACACGGCGGTGGGCTTCATCGGCGTCCCAGTCGGTGAGGATGGCCTTGTCGATCCAGTGGTCATAGACAAACTGGATGCCTCCGCTCTGCTCGGAGAAAAATTCCGTCTTCGCCTGCTCAATGGGCAGCAGCTTGAGCGCGAGGTTGTCGTTCGGCAGCGAGCGCTGCTCGAGCATTTCGCTCGCAAGGCGCTGTGAGTCGAGCTGATAGTCAAAGCTGCTGGGCTCGTGCTGCATACAGGTGCGCAGCTGATCGTCCACAGCCTTGAGGCAGTCGAGCAGCAGCGGGTTGAACGCGCCGCACTCGCCGTTGAGGATCATCTGCAGGGCAGTCTCGTGGGAGAAGGCCTTCTTGTAGCAGCGATCGCTCGTGAGCGCGTCGTAAACATCCGCGAGCGCGACGACCTGTGCCGAAACGGGGATCTCGTCGCCCTTGAGCCCGTCGGGATAGCCGCGGCCGTCCCAGCGCTCATGATGCCAGCGGCAGATCTCGTGCGCGGTGCGCATGAGCGGGTCGTTCTGCGGGAGCGCCATATCGTCGAGCAGCCTGTCGCCCTCGATCGTATGGGTCTTCATGATCTCGAACTCCTCGCGCGTGAGCTTGCCGGGCTTGTTGAGGATCTCGGCGGGGGTGTTGATCTTGCCGATGTCGTGCAGGGCGGAAATGGTGCTGATCATCGAGATATCCGCCTGCGAGAGCGGATATCGGTCCGTCATCTTGACAAGCTGGTGCAGCAGCAGGTCCGTGATGGTGCGCACGTGCAGGATGTGCGTGCCGGATTCAAAGTTTTTCGACTCGACCACGTGACCGAGAATATTGATCATGGTGGTGTTCGTCTTCTCGCGCTCGTAGACCTGCTCCTCGGCAAGGTGGACAAGGTCCTTCTGACGCGCGTAGAGCGTGAGCGCGTTGTTCACGCGGCGGCGCACGACCGCAAGGTTGAAGGGCCTGCCGATGTAATCGGTCACGCCGAGGTCATAGGCCTTCTGAATAAGGTCCGCGTCATCCTCGGACGAGATGATGATAACAGGGATCTCCTGTGTCCAGTTGCGCTGACGCATGACCTCGAGCACGCCGAAGCCGTCAAGGTGCGGCATATTGATATCGAGCAGCAAAAGGTCGATATCGAAATGCTCATGCAGCAGGTCAAGCGCCTGCACGCCGTCGTCGGCGTACAGGTAGTCGTAGCGCGTTCCGAGAATTTCGGAGAGCAGCTGCTGATTCATTTTGGAGTCATCGGCGATGAGAATTCTGGCTTCATCCATAGTGATGTCCTCGGCTGCGCATTCGGGGGAGGAACGCGCAGACTTTCATGAAGATCGCGGCGAAAAACGCCGTATGCCTGCAAGCAGGCAAACAAGAAAAGCGGCACCGAGACCGCCGGTGCCTGAAGGGGGCCGCGCGGCGCGACGCCGGCACGACCGTACCATTGTTACGATGTTAAGGTTATGCTAACACACATGAAATTCAGATACAAGAAAAAAATGTGTAAAAACCCGGGAAATTTTGAAATAAAACCGGGGAAAACGGAGAGATGGCGCGACGTGCCCCGGCGGGAGAGCGCCATTGAGCGTTATGACCAAAAAAGTGAAGCAAGTGCGAAAAATGTTTCAAATAAGAGAAAGAGAATGAATGTTGACATTTTTTGCAAAGGTGAGTATAGTATAAGCACAAAATTTGAAAGTATTTAACGTATTCTTAACGACGACGGCCCAAAATGAGCCGCGCGTTTGACAATGGCCGGGCCTTGCCCGTGCAGCGGGGTGGATCACTATGGCATATATGCGTTTGGGCGACCTGCTGGTCGCCTCCGGCGTCATCACGAATGAGCAGTTGAACAAGGCGCTCGAGCTGCAGAAGAAATCGAAGCAGCGCCTTGGCGACGTGCTGATCGAAAATAAGTTTATCACCGAGCAGCACCTGATCGAGGCCCTGCAAATTCAGCTTGGTGTCGAGTTTGTCGACCTGACGGCGGTGTCCATCCCGGTCGAGCTTGCAAAGTATGTGCCGAAGAACATCGCCAAGAGGTTCTGTGTCGTGCCCGTCAAGCTCGTGAAGGACACGCTGTACCTTGCCATGAGCGACCCGCTGGACTTCGTCGCGCAGGAGGAGGTCAAGACTGCCTCCCGCCGCCGCGTCATCCCGATGATCGCCACGCGCCGCGCGACCGAGCAGGCCATCAGCCGTCTGTACGGCAGCGAGGGCACGGCCCGCGTCATCGAGGAGATGAAGCGCGAGGCAGGCTCGTCCTCGCAGGATATCATCCCCGCGCAGATGGCGCAGGAAACGGCAAGCTCCGGCGACAGCGCGCCGACCATCCGCTTTGTCAACAGCCTCATCGAGCGCGCCTTTACCGAGCGCGCGAGCGATATCCATCTGGAGCCGCAGGATGGCGAGATGGTCGTGCGTATGCGTATCGACGGCCTGCTGCGCCGCGTGCTCACCGTGCCCGCAGAGCTGCAGAACACCGTCATCTCCCGCCTGAAGATCATGGGCGGCATGAACATCGCCGAGCATAAGATCCCGCAGGACGGTCAGGCGCTCGTGCAGGTCAAGGGCCACGCGCTCGACCTGCGTATTTCGTCGATGCCGACGGTGTACGGCGAGAAGATCGTGCTGCGACTGCTCGACAAGTCCGCCCAGGGCATGAGCAAGGAGGCCATCGGCCTCGAGGGGCGCGACCTGGAATGCTACAAGGCGCTGCTCAAAAATACCAGCGGCGTGATCCTGCTCGTCGGTCCCACCGGCAGCGGTAAGTCGACGACCATGTGCGCGATGCTGCAGGACCTTGCGCGCGAGGAGATCAACATCGTCTCGCTCGAGGACCCTGTCGAATATCATATCCCCGGCGTGAATCAGTGCCAGATCAACGAAAAGACCGGCATGACCTTTGCAAACGGCCTGCGCGCCATCCTGCGCCAGGACCCCGACATCATCTCCGTCGGCGAGATCCGCGACGGCGAGACGGCGAGCATCGCCATGCGCTCGGCCATCACGGGCCACCTGGTGCTCTCCACCCTGCACACGAACGATTCCGTTTCGGCGGTGTTCCGCCTGCGCGATATCGGCGTGGAGCCGTGGCTCATCGCAAGCGCGCTGCGCGGCGTGATCTCCCAGCGCCTGGTGCGCAAGATCTGCCCGCACTGCAAGCGCGGCTATCAGCCGAGCGAGGAAGAGCTCGAGCTGCTCGGGATGCCCGCCGACACGAAGACGACCTTCTACAAGGGCGAGGGCTGCCCCGAGTGCCACCACTCCGGCTACGCCGGCCGCCGCGCGGCCTTTGAGATCTTAATGATCAACGGCAAGCTGCGCCGCCTCATCAGTCAGGACGCCACCATCGACGATCTGACCGCGCAGGCGCGCGCCGACGGCTACGTTACCATGCGCGAGAGCTGCCGCGACCTTGTGCTGCGCGGCATCACCACGGCGGAGGAGGCCGCGCGCACCATCAGCACCACCGTGGACGATTGACCGCGATGGGCCTACCATAAACTATTACGAAATAAAATTTAAGCATAACCGTGTTGATTTTAGTAAAAAAACGAAGGGCAGGTGACAGAGCGTGACGACATACCGCTACAAGGGGCAGACGGTCGACGGGGCGAAGGTCTCCGGCGTCATCCGTGCCTACGACGAGTTCGAGGCGGTCGCCAAGCTGCGCGACACCTGCGCGTTCGTCACCAAGCTCGAAGAGGTCAAGGAGAAAAAGAGCGCCTTTTCCGTCGGCACGCACGTGCGGATCAAGGAAAAGGAGCTGGCGCTCATCTGCTCGCAGTTCTCCATCATCCTCGGTACGGGCCTGCCCGTGATGCGCTGCGTGGAGATGGTCGCCTCGCAGAGCCGCAACAAGCGCACGCGCAGAATGCTCGAAAAGGTCGCCGAGGATATCGGCGCGGGCTATTCCATGGCGCAGAGCTTTGAAAACAATATGCCCGGCCTGCCCAAGACCTTTATCGAGACCGTGCGCGCGGGCGAGCAGTCCGGCGCGCTGGAGGAATGCTTCAAGCGCCTGCACAAGTATTACGACAAGACCGCCAAGACCAAGGCCAAGGTCATCAGCACGCTGACCTACCCCGCGATGGTCATTGCGGTCGCCGTCATCGTCGTCATCATCATCATGGTCAAGGCGATCCCGGCCTTCGGCGATGTGTTCGCCGAGATGGGCACGGAGATGCCGGCCGTGACGAAGGGGCTCATCGCCGTGAGCAACTTCTTCGTCGGGTGGTGGTGGCTCATCCTGCTCGTTCTCGCGCTGCTCGGCATTCTTTACACACTGGCCAAGCGCACCGAGAAGGGGCGCGTCGCCATCTCGTCCTTTTCGCTCAAGCGCGCGCCGCTGCGCCGCCTGCACTCCATGAGCGCGGCGGGCCAGTTTGCCAACACGATGGCCACCATGCTGGCCGCGGGCCTGCCCGTGCCGAAGGCGCTGGACGTTGTCAGCCAGGTCATCGGCAACTATGTCTTCTCCGTCGGCGTGCGCGAGGTGAAGCAGAGCGTGGAGCGCGGCCGCACCATCAGCGAGAGCATGGAGGAGATCGAGTACTTCCCCAAGATGCTGACGGAAATGGTCGGCGTGGGCGAGCGTTCCGGCTCGCTGGAGCAGACGCTCGACGTCATTGGCACCTACTTTGATAACGAGGTCGAGGTCCTCACCTCTCGCCTCCTGTCGCTGATGGAGCCCATCATCACCATCCTGCTGGCGGTGGTCGTGGTGTTCCTGCTGCTGGCGGTGTACCTGCCGATGTTCAGTATGTACGGCGGCATCGCCTGATTTGATCACGGTATCCCCTCCGCGCGCCAACCGGCGCGGAGCGATATAAAGAAAGACAAACAAAAAAGGAGAAATCAAGCTATGAAAAAGATGATGAAGAACCGCAAGGGCTTCACCCTGATGGAAATGCTGATCGTTGTCGCGATCATCGCCATTCTCGTTATTATCGCGATCCCGACCTTCAACAGTGCGCTCGCCAAGGCCCGCGCCGCCACCGACGTCGCCAACATCCGTTCCGGCTATGCCGCCGCTCAGGTCGCAGCTATGACGGATGGTTATGACAGCACTGCGAATTCGACGAAAAACACTTATTATCTGCTGAAAGATGGCAGTGTATCCAATGATCCAAATGCTGCTAACAAGTATACAACGCAGGGAACGTCCAAGGGTGCTGCTGCTAATACCGAAATCGGTGGTAGATTCTCGGTTGACAATACAGCTACTACAGGTGGCGCTGCCGCTACGGATGGCAAGCTTTCTTGGGATAAGGGCGCGACCGTGACTTATACTGTTGGCGAAGTTGGCGATGATGGCGTGCCCACCGTTACCACTATTACTACTGCTAATGCCGCCAAGAACTAATTTCGCCCCATCTCATACAGAACTTTAACCGACTCCCGGCGGGGGCGCTGCCCCCGCCGGGTCGACCCCCTTTATCGCAAACGGAAAAGGGGGTGGCCGTGGGTTGGCCGGTCATCCCCCAACACTTCCGGAAGGAGAAGAAGCCATGCTGCATACCTCACCGCCGCTTGCGGCGTACTGCTGCTTTGTCGCGGCGCTGTTCGGCGCGTGCATGGGCAGCTTTTTGAACTGCATGGCCTGGCGCATCGTGCACGGCGAGAGCGTGCTGCGCGGCCGCTCGCACTGCGACGAATGCGGCCATGTGCTCGCGGCGCGGGATCTCGTCCCCGTGCTGAGCTATCTTTTCTCCAAGGGGCGCTGCCGCTACTGCGGCGCAAAGCTTTCGTCCCGCCATGTGTGGGCGGAGCTCATCTCGGCGGCGGTGTATGTTTCGCTGCTGCTGCAATATGATATTTCGCTCCAAACCCTCGAAGCGTGGCTGCTTGCGAGCCTTCTGCTCGCCTGCTCGTTCGCGGACTTGGAGGGGTACATCATTCCCGACCGTTTCATAGCGGCCGGTATTGTGCTTTTTATCGGGAGCCTGTTTTCTGCGCCCTTTCCGCTGCATCGCGCGCTGGACGGCGCGCTCGGCGGCTTCGCCGTGGTGGGCGTGCTGCTGCTTCTGGTCCACGCGATGGAAAAGCGCCTCGGGCGCGAGGCCATGGGCGGCGGAGACCTGAAGCTCCTGTTCGTCACGGGCCTGTTCTTCGGCTGGAAGGGGAATCTCTTCTGCCTGATTTTGGCCTGTCTCATCGGCATCGTGTGGGCGCTCCTTGCCGCGCGCAAAAGCGGCGAGAGCGGCCGGCCCATCCCGTGGGGGCCGTCCATCGCGCTCGGCGCGTGGGTCACGGCGCTCGTGGGCGAGCGCGTCATCAACTGGTACCTGAGTCTTTTATGAAAGAAAGCGAGGACAACACGTGAAAAAGATCGTTGGCATCGAAATTGCGGAGGACAGCGTCAGGCTGGTCTGCTTCGCCGGCCGGGAGCTGAAAAAGGCGGTCGCGGTCGAAACGCCCGAGGGACTGGTCTCCGGCGGGCGCATCCTGTCGATGGACGCCATGGCGGATTTTCTGCGCGACAGCGCGAAGGCGAACGGCATCCCGCTCACGGCCTGCGCGCTGCTGCTGCCCTCGTCCGAGGTCTTCACCCGCGCGGTGACGGTCCCCGCCATGACCGAGCAGCAGCTTGCCTATAACCTGCCCTATGAGTTCCACGACTTTCTGACCGAGGAAAAGAGTAAGTATTTCTTCGACTATTCCGTGCGCCGCGTCCTGAAGGACGAGGAGGGCTATCCCAAGGAGATGGAGCTGCTCGCCTGCGCCATTCTGAAAAGCCGCGTGGAGGAATACCGCGCGATGCTGCACCGCGCGGGCTTCAAGCTCAAGGTCCTCACGCCCGCCGAGTGCGCGTATGCCGCGGTTCTCGCCTTTGCCGAGGAACGGGACGACACGCTGCGCGAGAGCTGCATCGTCGCCCTGGGCCACAGCAGCTCGCACCTGTATATCTACCACGGCCGCGAGTTCGACAGCCACCGCGAGATCGATATCGGCTCCGCCGCGCTCGACGCGCTGATCGCCGAGGACCAGAGCGTGGATATCCACGTGGCGCGCGGCTACCGGCAGAAGAACTACAACGGCGTGCTGGAGGCGGACTACGCGCGCGATATCTACGCGCGCCTTGCCGTCGAGGTCGTCAAGGCCGTGAACTTTTACAACTACAACAACCGCGACCGCGAGCTGACGGACGTCTACTTCTGCGGCGGCGACAACATCGGCGCGCTCGTGCACGCGATGGAGGAAAACACGAAGCTGCGCGTCTGCCCCGCGGCGGAGCTGCTGGCGCAGGAAATGCGCCCGGCGGACGAGCCGTGGATGTATCTCGGCGCGATCGGCGCCGTGGGCGAAGGAATGCGAGGTGAGGCAAAATGACCCTGACCGAAGAGAAGAAGATCACGGCGGCGGACAACGCGCCGCGGCAGGAGGGGGACAAGCCCGTCCGCAAGGCGGTCAAGTGCCCGCAGAAGGTCGGCATCAACCTCAATATGCGCGAAAAGCGCACCCGCACGGTGCTTTCGCTCGCCGGCGGCATCGCGGCGGTGGTCGTGGTGGTCGCTTTGATCGGCAAATTCGGTGTTTACGACCAGTATGCCCGCCTTGCGAAGGCGGAAAAGGCCTATGGCGAGGTGCATCAGCAGTATGAGACCGTTTTGCAGGAGCTCACGGGCTATGACGAGGTCCTTACCGAGTACCGCACGTATTCCATGGACTGGATGGCCGGCTCCGAGGACGGGCAGGGCTATCAGTTCGTCGCCGTCGACCGGCGCGACGTGCTCGATCTCATCGAGAGCGAGATGATGACGCGCGGCACGGTGAGCTCCGTTTCCATGCGCGACGACCGCGTGGTCGTCGGAATGTCGGGCATGAGCCTTGAAGAGATCTCCGTGATGTTCTCGAGCATCGAGCAGCACGATATCGTCAAGAGCGTCGAGCTCGACGTGGCGGAGACCGAGCGCGACAAGCCCGCGTCGGTCCTGAGCTTCACGGTGAATATCGTGCTCAACACCGAGCAGGATGACGCGGCGGCAGCAGAGGAGGCGGCAGAATGAATCGCGAACTGACGACAAGAGAAAAGACGCTGCTGCTCGTGCTGGCCGTGCTGGTCATCGCCCTCGGGTATTGGAAGCTCGTTTTCGAGCCCATCAACGAGCAGGTCGCGTCCTACAACGACATGGCCGAGCAGGAGCAGGCGGAGATCGACAGCAGCGTCGTCCAGCTTGCGCAGATGCGCAAAATGCAGGAGGCGGTCGAGGCGCAGAAGGAGGCGGGCGAGGTGCGCGCCATCCCGAGCTACGACAACAGCGGCATCCTGATGCGCGAGCTGTATCAGATCCTGGCAAATACGAACGAATACACGGTGGATTTTTCCGCCGCGACAAGCCGCGAGGGGTATATCGTCCTGCGCCCGGTGTCCCTCACGTTCCAGACGGGGACCTATGAGCAGGCGCGCGCGATCATCAACGCGATCGGCGGCAGCGACAACCTGAATCAGATCTCGGATGTGAACATCCGCGCGGGACAGGGCGCGAGCCGCAGCGCGGTGCAGACCTCGCTGACCATCACCTACTTTGAAGTTGCGCCGTAAGGCGAAGCAAGCATACACTGACACTGGCAAAAGGGGAGTATCGACATGAAACAGGCAAGACGGCACAACGACCACGGCTTTACGCTGACGGAAATGCTGGTCACGGTGACGATCGTGATCGTGCTGTTCGCGCTTGCGATGATCCCCATCAGCAAAATGCGGCGCGAGGTGCGTCAGACCGAGCTCGACAGCCGCGCGGAGCTCATCTTCATGGCCGCGCAGAATCAGCTGACGCAGCTTCAGGCTGCGGGGCGCACGAGCGCCTATCAGGGGGGCCTGAAGCTGGGCTATGTCCCAGAGGACGCCGAAAATGAAAATGAAAAATATGACACCGATACGCTCTCTTACGTGACGAGCGACGGCATGGAGAGCACGACGTCTCCCGCCGCGAACATCCTGCCCGAGGGCAAGGTGGACGCGGAGCTGCGGAACGCGCATTGGGTCATCGAGTATGACGCGTCGAGCGCGAGCGTTTACGCCGTTTTCTACAGCGAGCAGGAATCGAATTTTTACACGGCCGATGCCGATAAGATGAACCCGCTGCGCGCGCGGAATTACCGCCTGCAGCAGGGGGCAAAGATCGGCTATTACGGCGGCGACTCGGTCCTTTCCTACGATACGAGCGAGCTCGACGCCAAGGCGGAGATCGTCAACGGCGATCAGCTTCTGCTGAAGATCACCTGCAACAGGCTGCTTGGCGAAAGTGGCTTTCTTGATCCGACGTTTACCGTAACGCTGCGGGATGAGAGCGGGCACACGGCTGAGGTGACGCTTGCGAACAATGAGATCGATAAGAATGCACGGTCCATCGAGGCGACGCTGGTACTGGACAACCTGGCCGAGGGCGAGCAGATGCGCTTTGCCGAGCAGGAGCGCTTCAAGAGCCTTGTTCCCGGCGAAAATCTGACCATTTCCGTCAATGTCAGCGTCGATAACGATCTGGTCGAGCCCGCGGTGATCGAAAGCATCAGGACCAACAGTCTGTTCGCGGACGCGAGCGACGGGAGCAATGGGCGCACGGCGGTCATCACGTGCGGCCGCCACCTGCAGAATCTGGACCAGGACTCCGGGCTGAACAGCCAAACGGTGCAGAACAGAGTGATCACTGCCGCCGTGCAGGAGCAGGACGTCGAGTTCAAGACCGAGGCGGAGGACGGCTGGAAGGTCCTCTACGATGACATGACCTTCAAGCCCATCGAGAATAAAAACCTCACGAGCTACGACAGCACCTATCAGAGCATGAGCAACGCTGCGGCGTACCATCCCGTGATCTATGATCTGACCGCGGCGGTCGAGAGTGGCGACGCGGGATTGTTTGCGGCGTTCAAGGGAGAGCTGAAAAATATCCGCCTTGCGGGTGCGACGATCACCGGAAGCGGCAACGTGGGCGGACTGGTCGGCAAACTGAGCGGTCAGACGACGATCGAAGGCTGCTGGGTCTACCTGAGCTCGGCCAGAAACCATGCCGCCGACAAGACGGAAAAGGATCTGTGGCTCGACGGCGCGGTGACCGGCGGTCTGGTCGGCAATGCCGGGAGCGGCACGCTTACGATCAAAAACAGCTTTGCCGCGACGGTGCTGAACGGCAAAGAGGCCGCCGGCGGCTTGATCGGCAAGAGCGGCAGCGTAACGATCGAGCATTCCTATGCGGATTGCTATGTCTACACTGTGGAAAAGGGCGAAGACGGCAGTCTTACTGCTGCTACCACAGGCGTGGCGGGCGGTTTGATCGGCAGCTGTGCCGGTACAAGCAACATTGTGCTGCGGGATTGCTACGCGGCGGGCTTCCTGAAGGGCGGAACGACGGCCGGGCTTGTCGCGGGCGAATTCAGCGGCGATGGCGACAAGGCAACCAATGTTTATACCGCCTGCGCGCCTTTGGACGGCACGAGCCTGAGTTATATCATCGGGAAAAAAGAGGGCGTGGATGCGCCCGGCGTCCAAAATGTATTCTATTTGAGCGATGTAGAAAGCAATAGTGCTTACAATGGCCTGCAGCGGGTCAGCTATGCGGATTGGAGCGGCAGCAAGATCCCGGATGCGAGCAAAATGCTTTCCGACGGAACTGCGACGGCCTTCACGACCGCGACGAGCACCACACCCTATAACCTGATGGAGGGCCTCGGCCTGACGCGCTATTCCTATCCCGCGCTGACAGATCTGCCGCACTACGGCGACTGGCAGGCACAGTTTGAGAACGAGTCGCTGGCCTATTATGAAAAGTACGCCGAAAAGAGCTACGGCTTCAGCGGCGGCAATATCTCCACGCTCAAAACTGACGGCACCGTCGCCGTGGGCGACGGCTACGGCCTGCTCTACGAAACCACGCCGACAGCGGATGTAAAGGTGACGGTCGGCGGCAAGACCTGTACGCTGGAGGCTAAGAGTCAAATCGAAGTGACCGCCGTGAGCAAGGGCGAAACAAAGACCTATTATCTGCTTCCCTTGCCTGCCGAGCTGGTGCAGGAGATGGGAGTTGGCAACAGCTTCTACACCAAGCTGACCGTGGCGGAGGGCGACAAGACCTTCTACTATAATCCGCACTTTGCGAACACGGCCGCTCCCGGCACGGATAGCGACGTACCCGACACGCCCGAGCGGGTCGAGGTGCGCACTGCGCGCCAGCTGAACGCACTGAGCGCATATTACGACAAATACGTCGAAGATAGACTGTTTGCCGGGAACACGGCCTTCGTGCAGGGCACGAACATTGATTACAGTCGCTATGACTGGCGAAACTTCGGCAAGGACGGCAAGGACAGCAAGTCCGTCAGCGAGCAGACGCCGATCGGCGCAAGTGCGGCGCAGCCCTTCCGCTACAGCTACAACGGCAGCAGCTATCAGATCACCGGCGTTTCCTTCGCGGGGAAGACCTGCGTCGGTCTCTTCGGCTACAACACCGGCACGCTGAGCAATATCATCATCACGACGGACGTACCGATGAACAACGCGGATGGCTCGGTCAACAGCAAGGCTCCCACCGCGAAGGTGACCTCTACGGTCCAGCTCAACACGGTGTATGTCGGCGTGCTCGCGGGCTGGAATCAGACGGGCGGCGTCATCTCCAACTGCGCCGTTTCCGGCTATAACCTCACGGGCTATGCCTACAGTGGCTCGACGTCCTACATCGGCGGGCTCGTGGGCTTCAACGCGGGCGCGATCCGCGCCAGCAGCGCGGTCACGCCGCTCATCAAGGGCACGGGCAACCTCGTGCAGTCGCTGAGCATCGGCGGACTTGTCGGCGGCAACGGCGGCCAGATCCGCCGGAGCTACGCGCTGGCGGCCATCAACGTCATGGAGGTCAGCGGCAACGTGACCATCGCGGGCTTTGCGGGCGGCAATGTCGGCACCATCCGCGACAGCTACTGCGCGACGGCGATGACCTCCGCGGGCGCGGCTACCTATGGCTTTGCCCCCGCGAGCGGCAGCCTGAATAACTGCTACTTCCTCACCGGCGGCACCTACACCTTCGCGGGGAAGGTCTACCTCTACGACTATGACGCCGACGTCACGGTTTCCGGCGCGGCGGGCCTGTCGAGCAAGGAGCTTGCGAAGCTGAGACTTGACGGCTTCGGCGCGATCGCTGATGCGGCGCACTCCGTCAACCACCCGAACACCGCGATCGACGAGACCGAGGAGGCAATCTATCCCTATCCCGGCAGCGTGACCGGGCGCGACGGCGCGCGCACGCACTACGGCGACTGGGTCACGGACGCGGACCTCGGCACCCTCGGCGTGATCTATTGGGAGAAGGAAGAGGGCGGCTCGAACGACGGCTACCATTTCTCCTTCATCGGCTTTGAGAACGGCGCGCAGCAGAAGGCGGACAGCAGCCTGTGCGAGGCGCACGACGACGGCGGCAAGATCACCGACTACGGCTACGGCTACTACTGGAAGGACACGGAGAAGAAGCCGACGCTGAAGGCGGCCCTGTTTCCGCTCAGCGGCGTGAGTGATTCCGGCACCTTCGAGTTGGGGACTGCCTCGACCGGCGACACGGCGGGCAGCGCGGCAGCGGAGCTCGAAAAGCAGGTGCCGGGCTACAACTTCGTCACCTATCAGACCGGCGAGGGCACAGATCGGATGCGCCTGCTCTCGAGTAAGACGGCCAACGGCCAGTGGACGCTGACGCAGAAGGACACGGGCAGCAACACGAAGCTGACGTTCCGGTTCCTGCTCAACCCTTTCTTCGCCAACAGCTACAGCTATGTCGATGAGGAGGACGCGGGCGCGAATAAGACCCCCGGCACGGAAGAACTCGCCTATCAGGTGCGCTCCGTGGAGCAGCTGCAGTTCATCAACTGGAGCTATAGCAACGGCAAGGGCAGCACCACGGCGGACGTGACGAAAGAGAATTACAAGACCTTCCCGTATTTGCAGTATGCGACAAGGTTAGGACGGAATAGCCAGACGAAGGCAGATTCACTCACAGGTGACTGGGATGGCGGTCCGCGCACGGTCCAGACGTGGAAGCAGACGCACGACGTCAACGGTACGGACCTGTCTGCTCCGACAGACGGCACGAAAAATGCTAAGCTCCACCCCATCGCGGGCGCGGTCTACTATTCTGAGAAGGATACAGGCGGAGACAACTACGAGCTCATTCTTTACAACTGGTTTGGCGGGAATTACGACGGCCGAAACTATTACATCAAGAATATCCAGATCGAGTCCTACTGCTATAATGTCGGACTGTTCGGTACGACAGTGGGCGCTGAGATCGGCAACATCGTGCTCTACAGCGATAATGATTCGATCATTCAGCGCAGCTCCAAGCCCACGCCGTACAAGTATTCGAACGGCAGGTCTGACCCGGCAACCTATCAGACCTCCTACGCATTGGGGGGATTGGTCGGTATTGCCTATGACTATGCGTCGAACAATACATCGGCAGAAAAGAGTACGATCAATAACTGCGCGATCGCGGGCTACAGCATTCAGGACAACAGCAAGAACAAGCTGCGTCTGGGCGAGGCTGTGGTGGGCGGACTGATCGGCGTTTCCAATGTCGATTTGAGGAACTGCTCCGCGGTGGCGGATATTCAGATCAACTGCACCCACCGTTGGGGAGCGGTCAGCGATGGCGGTACGTCACGTGTGAAGGGCGGCCTGAATGCGGCGAGATGGGGCAACTTCATCCGTGTCGGCGGACTCGTGGGCGGCTTGCGTGATACAGCGACAAGCTGCTATACCGGCGGCAGCATCTCTGTCGGTGAAGAGACGCTGAAAGAACGGATCGCTGTAGGAGATGCTACGAACACTGAGTTCTGCGACGGCACCGTTGCAAAGCAGGTCAAGTGGTCGAATTCCAAAGGAAAAGGAAATGTGGACGACGATATCCCTGGGACCTATGTTTATGTCGGCGGTGTGGGTGGCAGCGGATTTTCGGCCAACTTTACGAATTTTACAGGCCAAGCGACGGACTCCTCGGATGGCAAGCCTAAATTTGTGAACTGCTACACCTATGTCAAGTTCCCCACCATGGAAGGCACGATCATGGCCGTTTCCATTATCGGCGGCGCGGCAGACCGCCAGAATTACGTGCAGGCAACGATTACAAATTGCTACTATCTCAGCAGCATCACCGAGGGAGTCGTAGATACCAGTAAGGTGTCCAAATGCTACAATTCCAATCAGTGGAATGATTATTATTCATTGGCCTCTATCATGGGGAGAAATGGCTATGCTGAAGCGATGCTCAAGGGTGATATGCGATATTTGAAGGAGTTTTTCACCAATGCGAACGATGCAAAAAGCAGTAGCCTCAACGGTCTTACCGGCCTGACCTATGCGCAGATGTCCGATCAAACCGGCAGAGCAGGATTGATCACGACGCAGAACACTAATAATAATCGGCCACAGTCTTACAGCACCTTCAAGGACGCGCTGAATCAGAAGGCGCAGGGTCCTTTCGACTGGGTCTCCGTCGAGGAAAACAACGCCTCGATCCACGGCAAGTACAGCTTCCCCGGCAGCGATAGCGAGCTGCGGGGCCAGGATTACCCCTTCCCGACGGTGCTGACGCAGACGGATATCTTCGGCGCTACCGTCCACCTGCACTATGGCCGCTGGCCCAAGGTCGGTATGTTCTGGAAGGACGGCATCACCACGCTCGACCTCATCGCGGACTACGATAAGGCGGCGGACAAGTCGCAGATCGAAACGCAGCTCGTGCTGAATAACACGGGCCTGACGCTTGATGATGGCGACATAAAAAACGTGACCTTTACCTACGGCAACGGCGCGACGGAAAGCGACGTTGCGTCGGCCCACGTGGAGAGCGTCGTGAGCGAGACAACGCCCGCATTCAACGTTGTGCTCGAGGGCAAGGCCCCCGGCGCGGTCGAGGTCACGGCGACCTTTACGAAGAACGACAAGACCTACACCGCGCGCCTGACGCTCACCGTCACGGCAGAGCTGAACGTGACGCTTACCCCCGCCATCGTCGACGAATATGTGGGCGATGAGACCAAGGTCACGCTGCAGGCGCTGAACAGCAGGAACGAAGCGGTCACGAGCAATATCGTATGGGCGCTCGTCAGCGATGACGAGAAGATCGCCGCGGCGAGCAGCGTCGTCGCCGACTCCACGACCAAGATCATGGGCGTGAGCGAGGGCGAGACCAGCATTCATGTCACGGCGACGGTCACGCTGGGCGGCAAGACCTACACCGGCACAAACGTGCTGGGCGTGACGGTCTCCCAGCAGGGCGTTCTCGGTATCGCAAACACGGCGAACGCGGGGAATCCGCAGTACGTCGAGGGCAAGCTCGCCAGGGACCTGAAGGGCTGGTACGAGGGAAACGCGACGTCCGCTGGCGGACCCGCGAAGAAGACCTACCCCGATAACGGCACCGCTGCGCCCGCGTGTGAGAGCACGCTCTTCCTCTACGGCCGCGGCCAGAAGGCAAAGCTGAGCAGCTTCGACGTGACGGGCATTACCGTGACGGCGAAGGAAACGACAGCCACCGGCGGAATGCAGGAGAAAAGCTATGATGTTCTGATCGATCAGAGCAAGTACACCGTCACCGTCGGCACAGTGAGCGAGAATGGCAAGGACACCGTCCTGCCCCTGACCGTCCGCGGCAGGCAGCAGGGAGAGATCACCCTCATTGTCACGCTGACCGACCGCCGCGCGGAGGCAGAAAGTGCAGCGTATAAGCTGAGCATCCCTTACACGCTGACGGAGGCGGATACGCAGGTGACGGCAACGTTTGCGGGACCGGACGGCCAAAAGATCGTCGACAGCACGGTCAAGTACGGCGCAACGGCGACGATTTCGGACGCGCTGCTGGCAGAGTTGGAAAAGGCCCTGCCGGAGGGCAGCAGCTTTGGCAATCTGAGCGATTCCGATAGCTGGGAGCCCGGCCTGACGAGCCCGCTGTACATCGACACCGTCTTCAGACCGAAATATGAGGCGGGCACCGCTTTGGCGGACGACGAATGAAACAGATGCAGATGAAAGGAGGCCATTGGGATGAAAAAACTGAAAAACGAGCGCGGTGAATCCATCCTGATGGCCCTCCTGCTGCTGCTGTTGGCGTCGGTCATCAGCGCGCTCATCCTGACGGCGGCGACCAACGCCGCCCACCATCTGCGCAACGACCGCAAGGCCCAGCAGAACTACCTGACTGTCAGCTCCGCTGCCGAGCTCATCCGCGACAGCATTTTGCAGGAGAGCTATACGCGGGTGTGGGAAAAAGTAACGACCTATACGAAGGATGATGCAGGGACATATGTTCCAAAGGAAGAAAAGACAACGCTTGCCCCGGGAAAATTCACCGGCATTATGAAAGCGTGGCTGGCAGTAGGCATTGCAGACAATGAGGACAAGGGCGCAAAGTATGCGTCGGTCACGGGCTGTCAGGACACGATCAAGGTCGACATTTCTATTGAAGGCGAAGACAAGCTCCAAACCGTACAGGCGGAGTTCACCATGGACAAGGATACCGCCAATATTACGGTCAAGCTGTCGCTCCTTCCGCCGGACGGACAGAAGAGCACCGGGACGGAGAGCAGCGCGGCAGAGGACTGCCGGATGACGCTCAAGATCACTGGAAAAGTGACGACAAATGAAGTTTCTAACGCGAATGATGAAAAGACGATAGAGAAGTACACCACCACCATCAACTGGAGCGGGGCCAAGATCACCAAGGGCATCAAGGAGGCAAACAGTGAACAAGCTGAAGGATAAGCGCGGCGAAACGCTGATCGAGTCGCTCGTGTCCGTGCTGATCGCGGCGCTGGCCTTTGCCTTCTTAGCCACCGCCGCTGTTTCGGCGGAGAAGATCAACGCAAAGACCCGCAATACGGATATTTCGTTTCGGTATACGACCGTCGGCACGGCGGGAGCGGCAGACGAGAAGACGACGAGCGAAGCCGCTGCGACCGTCAAACTGACCGGCAGCGGAACGCTGCCGATAGAGTCGAGCGGCAGCGTGAAGCTCTATACCTATAACGACTATCATTATTATACGGCCGGGACCGCCGGGGCGGAGGTGAGCGCACCATGAAAAAGCTGCGCAGCCAAAGCGGTATGACGCTCACGGAAATGCTCTGCGCGCTGGTGGTGCTGATGCTCATCAGCTCGCTGCTCGCGGTGGGCGTCCGCTTCGCGGTGCAGACCTACCGCACGTCGATGGCCGATTCGCAGGCGCAGATGCTCTGCTCCACGGTCACGACCGCCATCGCGGACAAGCTGCGCTATTGCAGCGGCGTGACGAGTAAGGACGGAAAGGTCTTTATCAAGGATATCGGCAGCGTGGAAAGCAACGAGCAGGGGAGCTTTTTTCAGGTGGATGAGGACACCGGACAGATCGTGATGCAGTCAGGCAGCGAGAAAAAGCAGCTGCTTGGCGCAAAGTCCTACCCGCGCGGACTGAAGATCCGGGAGCTCAAAGTGGCGTTTTCCGATACGGACCGGCGCTTTGCCGTCAGCTTTGATGTGACGGACACGGCGGGGACGGTGCTGGCGTCGTCGTGCTTTGACGTCAGGTGCATCAACGATGTGACGAACAGCGGCACGCCGGGCGGCGGGAGCGGCACAGATGTGCCGGCGACCGGAAGATGAGCACCACGAAAGCGGTTTGACAACAGAACAACGGAAGACAGGCGAAGAGGTGAGGACCGGATGAATCAAAGAAAAATATTGATCGCAGATGATTCGGAACTGGATCGCGCGCTTCTGGTGGATATGCTTGAGCATGATTTCAGCATCCTTGAGGTGTCGGACGGAAAAGAGGCTGTCGCGGCTCTGCAGGCGCACCGGGGAGAGATCGAGGTGCTGCTGCTGGACGTCGTGATGCCGCAGATGGACGGCTTTGAGGTGCTGGCCTACATGAACGAGACGGGCTTTATCAAAGAGGTGCCGGTCATCATGATCTCGGCGGAGAAGGGCAGCGCCTATATCGACAAGGCCTTCAAGCTCGGCGCGGCGGACTACGTGAGCCGCCCCTTCGTTCCGAGCGTGGTGCGGCGGCGCATCATCAACACCACCCTGCTGCATACGAAAAAACAGCAGTTGATGAGCATCGTGACCGAGCGTTTCTACCAGAAGGAGAAAAACAACGAGCTGCTCGTGGCCATCCTGGGCCATGCGGTGGAATCCCACGGCGCGGAGGACGGCACGCATATGGCGCACGTCGGCCTTGCGACGGGGCTGCTTTTGCAGCGGCTTGCCGAGAAGACCGACCGCTATCATCTGGAGCAGGCGGACGTTGAGGCGATCCGCATGGCCTCGGAGCTGCACGACATCGGCAAGCTCCAGATCCCATCGGAGATACTGACCAAGCCCGGCCCCCTGACGGCCGAGGAGTATGAGATCGTCAAGCGCCATACGATGCTGGGCGCGAAGATCATCACCGAGCTGCCCATCTACCAGAACGAGCGCCTGGTGAAGTATGCCATCGAAATTTGCCACTGGCACCACGAGCGCTGGAACGGCGACGGCTATCCCGACGGGCTCAGGGGCGACGAGATCCCCATTGCGGCGCAGGTCGTTTCGCTCGCGGACGCCTACGACGCGCTGACGAGCAAGCGGTGCTACAAGGAGGCCTATTCCAACGAAAAGGCCATGTCCATGCTCGATGCGGGCGACTGCGGCAGCTTCAACCCGCTGCTGCTTGAATGCCTGCATGAGATCGAGCACCGGCTGGTGCAGGAGCTGAAGGTCGACTTCATCGCCGATCCGCATCAGAGCGCCGCGCGCCGCGTGGTGGAGGAGCTCTATAACGGCACTGGAGACTCCGACACGCGCGTTGCCGCGCAGTTGGAGGAGGAGCACAGCAAGCGCAAGTTCTTCAGCGAGCTGACAGAGGAGATATGGTTTGAGTATACGACACAGCCGTCTGCGCTGGCGCTGTCGGCAGGAGCGGTCAGGCTGACGGGCCTGCCGCGCCTGATGGTCGATCCGCTGGACTGCGCGGAGCTTAAAACTGTTATTTCGCCCGATCTGATCGCTTCTGTGCGCGAGCGCATACAGGGCATGACGGCGGATGAGACGTATTTTGAGATCGAAGCGGAGATCGTCCTCGAGGGGAAAAAGCGCTGGTGCCAGCTTGCGGTGATGCTTGTGTGGTCCGTATCCGAGCCCGGACGCTGCAGCTCACTGATGGGACAGGTGCGCAGCATCGACTTCAACTACCGCCGCCTGACGGAACTGAGCGAGCGCCTTGCGCATGAGCGCCCCGCGCAGAAGATGACGCCGGTCATGGCGGAGGACGACGGCGTGCTGCGCATCACGCGCACGCAGGTCGACGGCGTTCTGCGCGGTTACCGGCAAATGTTCGACGTTGCCCGCCTTGTAGACCCGAGCATCTGTATGGAGCTCAGGGAGGGAGACGGCGCGATCGGCAAGAAGGAGCACTGCTACGCAGTTTGGAACAAGCCGTTTCGCTGTGAGCGCTGCATTTCGCAGGAGATCGTGCGCACGAAGAAGTCGCTTGCGAAGATCGAAACGCGCGGAAACGATGTTTTTTACATGGTCGCCTCCTACATTGAGGTGGATGGCTTGCCGTATTCGCTCGAGCTGGCCAATCATCTGCACGGCGATGATATTCTTGACGAGGGCGCGCAGGAGAGCGTGCTCAGTCAACTGCTGATGCGCAACCGACAGGTCTACATGGATTCGGTCACAAAGGTCTATAACCGCCGCTATTACGACGAGCGGCTGAAGAATCTGAACGGCGAATTTGCCTTTGCCATGATCGATATGGACAACTTCAAGACGATCAACGATCGCTTCGGCCACCTTGCCGGCGACGCGGCGCTCTACCGCGCGGCGCAGGCTATCAAGTCGAAGATCCGCGGTGACGATAAGCTCGTGCGCTACGGCGGCGACGAGTTCTTCCTGCTGTTTCACGATCTGCCGCGCCACATCCTGGAAAAGAAGCTGCAGGCCATTCGCATGGCGATGGACAGCATCGACATCCCGGAGTATCCGCAGCTGCACATCAGTGCGAGCATCGGCGGCGCGTTTGTCAAAGGCCGCATTTCACAGACCATTCGCAAGGCGGACCTTGCCATGTATAAAGCGAAAGCAAAAAAAGACTGCGTAGCAATTTACAGAGAGAAAAATGACGATGAAGCTGAATGAATTTTACAGCACGATAGGCGGCGACTACACGGAGGCGAGGGCCCGTTTCCAGAGCGATGAGCGCATTGCCCGCTTCCTGAAAATGTTCCCGGGCGACGACAGTATGCAGAACCTGAGCGCTGCCGTTGCCGCGAACGACGCGCCGACCGCCTTCCGCGCGGTGCACACGCTCAAGGGCGTGGCGCTGAATCTGGGCCTCGGCGCGCTGGCGGCGGTCAGCTCTGAGATGACCGAGGCCCTGCGGGGCAGCGACACGCTGCCCACTGACCCGGAGCTCTACGCCGCGGTCCGCCGCGAGTACGGCAAGGTGCGCGACGCGCTCGAGCAGCTTGAGGTCTGAAGCACAGAAGAAACGCCCTGCGGCCTTTCGGTCGCAGGGCGTGGGCATTTTGCCTGTTACAGCAGCGGTGCGATGACGCGCATACAGGCGCCCGTCAGCTTGCGCAGCAGCGGGTCGGATTTGAGAAGGGCGCGGTCCGCGCGCACGCATTGCCGGAGCGTCTGCTCAAAATCACGCTCGATGTCGGCGATCTCCGGCTTATCGTAGAGATAAGCCGCGCATTCGAAGTGATGGTACAGGCTGCGGTAGTCCAGGTTGATGGTGCCGACAACGGCCTTGCGGTCGTCGCTGACAAAGACCTTTGCGTGGACGAAGCCGGGCTCATACTCGTAGATCTGCACGCCGCTGTCGATCAGCCTGCGGTAATAGGTGTGCGCCAGCGAAAACGCGACCTCCTTGTCCGGCACGTGGGGCAGGATGAGCCGGACCTCCACACCGCGCTGCGCGGCATATGTGAGCGCGGTGATCATCTCGTTGTCGATGATGAGATACGGCGTCATGATATGGACATAGCGGTTGGCGCGGTTGATGATATCCATATAGACCATCTCGCCGACAAGGTCGCGGTCGAGCGGGCTGTCGCCGTAGGGGATGACGTAGCCCTTCGATGTGCGCGGCGGCTGGGGAATGTCGAGATAGCGGGAATAGGCGCCCGGGTCGAAGTGCGGCTCGTTGTTGTCCCACATCTGAAGGAACATCAGCGACAGGCTTCGCACGGCGTCGCCGCGTAGGGCGATGGCCGTGTCCTTCCAGTGGCCGTGGCGCTTGACGCGGTTGATGTACTCATCCGCGAGGTTGATGCCGCCCGTGAAGCCGACCTTGCCGTCGATGACCAGGATCTTGCGGTGGTCGCGGTAGTTGTAGTGCGTGGAAACGAACGGCCGCAGGGGAGCGAACATCTTGCAGGCGATGCCGAGCTTGCGGAGCTTTTCCGGATAGGAGTAGGGCAGCAGGGCGACGGCGCAGGTGCCGTCGTACATGAAGCGCACCTCTACGCCCTGCTTGACCTTTTCGGTGAGGATCTCGAGGATGCGGCCCCACATATAGCCCTCACTCACGATGAAATATTCAAGGAAGATGAAGTGCTCGGCCTTCTTCAGCTCGTCGAGCATCACGCCGAACGCGTCGTCGCCGAGCGGAAAGTATTCGGCATCCGTATTCCGGTAGGCGGGAAAGCCGCAGCGCTCCAGATACGCGGCAAGCCCCTGCGTTTCGGGCGGCAGGTCCGCTGTCTGACAGGCGGCGGGGGAGGGGATGAGGTCCTTCGTCTGCGCCTGAATGTCGTTGTAGCGCCGGATCATCAGCCGGTGGCCGAGGTCGGTGCGGATGTAGAGATACAAAATGAGCCCGAAGACCGGCAGGACCGAGAGGATGAAAAACCACGTGAGCTTGATGGTCGGGTTGTCGTCGTTGCCGAAGAGCGACAGCACGATGGCTGCCGAGAGCAGCGTATTGCCGCCCCAAAAGTAGGGCATTGCCCCTTCGAGCTTATAGAAAGCGAGGAAGAGGAACAAAATCTGCACGATGAGCGAGACGATGATGATACCGGTGCGGCCGAAGATGATCTGCAGCAGACCGCGCTTGCCCTTTTCCAGAAGCAGAATGCTGTTGTCGTCGTCTTTCATAAAAACCTTCTTTCTGAGCGGGAGAATTGCTGTTTTCTCTATCATATCATGCTCCGGCGAAAAAAGAAAGTGGGTGTCTGCGGCGGAATGTAAGGAAAACGGCGGACGGCGCTGGCACCCGAGCGGGAAATGTGATACCATATCGCAAAAGGGGGAGAGAGAATGGAAAAAAGCAGGGAGATCCACAATATTCCGCCGCTGTACGACAAAAACGCGCGCGTGCTCATTTTGGGCTCGTTCCCGTCGGTCAAGTCGCGGCAGGCGGCGTTTTTCTATGCGCACCCTCAGAATCGCTTCTGGCCGACGCTCGCGGCGATCTTCGGCGAGGAGACACCGGGGACGGTGGAAGAGAAAAGGTCCCTCGCCCTGCGCCATGGCGTTGCCATGTGGGATACCATCGGCTCGTGCGAGATCGTGGGCTCATCGGACGCGAGTATCACAAATGTTGTGCCGAACGATCTGCGCGTGATCCTGGATGCGGCGGACATTCGGGCGATTTTCTGCAACGGCGGCGCGTCGTATGAAAGCTACAATCAGTATTGCCGCGCGATGACGGGGCGCGAGGCGGTCAAGCTGCCCTCCACTTCGCCCGCGAACGCGCGCTGGACGAAGGAGATGCTGCTGCACGCATGGCGTGAAGCGATCTGCCCTTACCTGACAATTGTTTGACAAAGTTGACAAAGCAGGCAAAAAGGCATATGATACAGCCCGCAAAGGATAAAAAAGGAGAAAAGTCCATGGCTGACAATTCCGTTTCCCTGCCGGGAAACAAGAATGTATTATTTACAAACCGCCAGCTTGTCACGCTGATGTGGCCGCTGCTGCTCGAGCAGATGTTGGCCATCGCCGTCGGCCTTGCCGACTCGCTGATGGTCGCGACCGTCGGCGACGCGGCGATCAGCGCTGTGTCGCTGGTCGACTCCATCAGCAACCTGATGATCTATATCTTTTCGGCGATGGCGACGGGCGGCGCGGCGGTCGCAGGCCAGTATATCGGACTGAAGCAGAAGGAGGACGCCTGCAACGCGGGCCAGCAGCTCATCGCGCTGCTGGCGGTGGTGTCCGTTTCCTTTGCGGCGCTGCTGTATCTCTTCCGCCCGCAGATCCTCACGACGATGTTCGGCCATATCGAGCCCGACGTCATGGACGCGACGAACACCTATTATTTATATGTGATGGCCTCCATCCCGGGCATCGCGCTCTACAACGGCGGCGCGGCGCTCTTCCGCACGATGGGCAGGAGCGATGTGTCGCTCAAGGTCTCGCTGCTGATGAACGGCATCAACGTCACGGGCAACGCCATCCTCATCTTCGGCGTAGGCATGGACGTCGCGGGCGTCGCCATCCCGACGCTCATCTCCCGCACGGTGGCGGCAGCCGTCATCCTCGCCCTGCTCTTCAACAAAAAGCTGATGCTGCACCTCTCCGATGTGCGCGGCTTCCGGCTCAATATGCGCCTGATGCGCAACATCTTCTATATCGGCGTGCCCAGCGGCGTGGAGAACGGAATGTTCCAGCTGGGACGTCTCGTGCTCTTCAGCCTGATCTCGACCTTCGGCACGGCGTCGATGGTGGCGAATGCCATCGGCAACACGCTCGGCAACTTCAACTGCTTTGCCGGTCAAGCCATCAACCTCGGCCTTGCGGCAGTGGTGAGCCAATGCGTCGGTGCGGGTGAATTCGATCAGGCGCGCGCATACTTCCGAAAGATCGTCAAGTGGACCTATGTCATCCAGGGAGCAGTCAATCTTCTCATCATTTCGATGCTACCGCTCATCATGCGTGTCTACGATGTTTCGCCCGAGGCGGAAAGGCTGGCAGTCACGGTCTCGCTCATCCACGGCATCTCCGCGATGACGCTCTGGGTGCCGGCCTTTATGATTGCGGCATTCCTGCGCGCGGCGGGCGACGCAAAGTTCACGATGCTTGCCAGCATGACGACGATGTGGCTCGTGCGCGTGCTGCTGGCCTATATCCTCGGCAAGTACATGGGCTACGGCGTGGTCGGCGTGTGGTTTGCCCACGCAGTTGTCGACTGGACGGTGCGCGGTATCCTGTTCTACCGGCGCTACCGCAGCGGCAAGTGGCAGACAATGGGCATCAAGGCGTAAAAGCTT